>AUXO017495172.1_pt1 | contig 16829 bp, 22 predicted proteins | sample 768731 | NCBI WGS metagenome assembly AUXO01 (sample SAMN02715735, study PRJNA202380) | gut metagenome | biome: sheep rumen | host: Ovis aries | place: New Zealand: Palmerston North
ACGAATGCTGCAACACATAAAAACAATATTGTTAGTGTAAAAATATTTACATAGGGTATTAATGACAAAGCACCTAATGCTCCGCCTGCTATTGCACTAAGAATTGCTATCTGTTTTAAAATAATTTCATTCATTTTCTTACCTCTAATTTATATTGCTGTCATATTGACCGTACAATTTCTTGTATGGCAAATTGCTATTGCCATCGAATCTATTGTGTCATCAAGAGAAGGCAAATCATCCTTTTTTAAGGTTAGTTTTACCATTCTTTCTACATCTTTTTTATCAGCTCTGCCAAAACCTGTCAATACCTGTTTAACTTCTATAGGAGTATATTCAAATGTTTTTATATGATATTTTTCAAGAGCCGTTAAAATTACACCTCTTGCTTCTGCAACAGGTATAATTGTTGTTCTGTTTCTAAAGAAAAACAATTTTTCAACGGAAGCTATATCCGGTTTATAAATTTCAATGATTTTAGATAAATCATTAAAGATTTCATATAATCTTGCAGCGTTAGAAAGAGTTTTTTGTGTTTGAATTGAACCGGATGTAATAAGTTCAAAATTTTCTCCGTCAAAATCAAGAACACTATAACCTACTATTGCCATTCCAGGATCTATGCCTAATATTTTCATAATCTTATTATAACAGTGTTATTTATAAAAGCAAAGAATTAACATAAACTTTATTTTTGCACATTGATTAATAATACCGTACCAGCGTATAAAAATTATACTTTAAGCGGATTATTTTACAAAATATAGGGATTAAAATTTTATTGTGAGGGATAGAATTTATGAAAAATACTGATTATAAAAATACAAAAAGTCATATTGAAATGAAGAATATAAATAAAGGTATTGTAAATTGGCTAGAAGATATAGTAGAAGAAAACAATTGCAGAATAGATAAAAAAGAATGGAAAAGCAAATATAACAGTTATGTTGTTTATGATTATGAACCGTTTTGTTCTGATGGTTTTGAAATAAATATGCAAATAAGTTCTTATATCCCTGCATACTTAGATTTCATAAAATATTTATATGATGAAAAAATGAATACCTTAGAATTCTTGCAAAACTGTATGGAAAAAACATCATTTAGTAAAAAGAATTAATTATTCCTTGCCATATATTCTCGCATAATTCCAATAAGCTTTATAAACTTTTTTTAAATAATTTTGTGTTTCCGGAAATGGAACTTGTTCCAAAAATTCATCTTTATCATAATATCCATGTTTGTTTATCCATAAATTAACCATTCCATATCCGCCATTGTAGGATAGAATAGACAAAAATTCATCCCCATCATTCATTTTCTTTAATTTAGAAAAATACATACTTCCGATTTGTATGTTATTTTTAGGTACATACAAGTAATCAGGAGTATTCAGTACAATTCCGTAAGATTTTTTAATTTCATTGGCTGTCTGCGGCATTAACTGCATAAGACCTCTTGCCCCAACAGAGCTTTTGGCTTTTGCATCAAAATGGCTTTCTTCTTTTATGATAGATAATAATATTAAAGGATTATTATCTAAAGAGTAAAATTGTACTAAATCATAGTAATGTATCGGATATACAAGACGCCATCTGAAATCAGTTTTAGGCGGTTTTTTTGCAAGCTTTTCCATTGCATCACGAGCAAGAACTACGGATTTATTATAGTTTCCTTTTTCGTATTCAAGCCAGCTTTGTACAAATTTATCATTTTTACATAATTCGTTAACTAATCCGTAATCTTTTAGTAATGCTAATTTTATTACCATATCACCATTTTTTGAATGTTCATAAGGAAATACTACCGGCTTATTCAACAAATCTGTAGCAATTACAGAATTTTGAATTCTATACATATTTACATAAGCCCTATATGCATAATAAGAGTCAGGGTAATCATTTAACACTTTTTTATAGTATTCTCTTGATGCTTCATAATTTTTTAAATCTTCTTCAACTTTTCCCATCCAAAATAAAACAAACGGTGTGGAATTTACATTATGAAATTTTGATAAATGTTCTTTCCCTAATTTCATTGCTGTTTGGTATCTTTTATATTTTATATTGGAAAATATTATATTTGATAATGCATCAGCCGCAAATTGTCCGTTAGGAAAATTATTATACAATTGATAATAACATGTATCTTTTAAGTCAGCTTGAGTATTCATGCAAGTTAAATATTTTAAGTAATCTTCTCCCGTTCTACCCATTGAAATACTGCTTAAATAAGCTAAAGCCGAACTTTTGTTTCCTGATGATACATTTAAATATAAATCAATGGCTTTATAAACATCTTTTTTATCAACATAAGATGAATATTTAGCAATACCGTTTTCAGTTATTTCTTTCATTTTCTTATAATTTTTTAGTTCATAATAATTTTTTGCAATATCAGTCCAGCTGAAAGCCATATTTGTACGGTCAAAATATTTAGCTGCAAGTTTTGATTCTCCAAGTTGATAGTACGAACGTGCTATAATAAGATTATCGTCTGCAGATAATTTATTTTGTCCTAAATCTATAATCTTGTTAATTGAATAAACGGCAAATCTTCCGGCAGGTGCATCTTTTAAATAATCCTTAAAATAATCTTCAGCTTTTTGCATTTCTATTGCAAGTTTTGTAGGATTTGTAATGCCTTCAAGCTGAGTAATTTGAATTAAGCCGAGATAGTATTTTGATGCAATTGCATACTCACTTTTAGGATATTTTTTTATTATATTTTGAAACTGTTTTTTTGCTTTTTTAGGTGATGTTCTATATACATTTTGTGCCAGCAAATATTTTATTCTTATTGATATAGTGAAATCAGGATATTTTCTTATAAGTTGTTTATAATGCTTTTGAACAAGCTTATCAGATTGCATTGCATCTGCACATTTTGCCTGTCTATATATAGCTGCCGGTTTTAAAACTGAACGATTGGGAATATTTGCAAATGCTTTGTATGCTTTATGAAAATCGTCTGCTTTATAGTACTCTAATGCCTCAGCGTATAATTTTATTCCATCTGATTCTGATTTGCTAGTACTCCATACGTTTACAAAAATTAATATTATTATAGAGATAATTATTACTGTTATTAGTATTATTTTTTGTTTTAAACTCATATTTCACACCATTTAACAAGTTTTATTCTACCAAAAAATACTTATTTTTAAAAATAAACGGCTATTTTAACTTAACATTTAAAAATATATAATGTTTAATGTGAATAAATATGTAACCATACCTTTAAAAAAGAATAAACTAAAAAAAGATAACAAAAATCCTGTTATCAAAAGTTATATTTTATCGTCAGAAATAAAGACATTAAAAAAATAATTTTCTAATGTCTTTACTAAATAAGGTATTAAATTTTTAAAACATTATTTTATAGCTTTTTTAGCACGTTTCATTGTTTTATCTTTACCTATAACCATTAAAATTTGAACCATATCCGCACCGCATGTTCTTCCTGTAACAGCAGCTCTGATTGCCCACATAGTTACTTTAGCTTTAACACCTTTTTCTTTGTACATAGTGCGGAAATCTTCAAGTTTTTGGTGAAGATTTTCTTCTGTCCATTCCCAATCTTCTGCCATATCAACAAATGTTTTTAATACATCTTGAGCAGTATCGGTATCAAGAACTTTTGTTTGAGCTTCTTCATCAATTTCTACATCTTCGCCAAAGAAATAAGGTACAGCATCTGTTATATCTGATAAAATAGTTAATGGTTCACGAGTAGCATTTATCATTCTTGTATATTGCTCATCATTCAATTCTGATAAATCATATTTTGTTAAGAATGGCTTTAATCTTTCTTTTAAATCTTCTGTACTAAGTTTTTTAATATATTGGCTGTTCATCCAATTCAATTTGTCATATTCAAATATTGAATTGGAAGCTGAAAGTTCGTGAATATTGAAATCTTTAGCTATTTCATCCACTGTTCTGATTTCAACACCATCAGCAGGAGCCCAGCCAAGTAATGCAACAAAGTTAAGCAATGCATCTGTTAAATAACCTTTTTCAACAAATTCCGAAACGGCTGTTGCACCATGACGTTTTGATAATTTACTTCTATCAGGTGCTAAAATCATACCTAAATGTCCAAATTCAGGAACTTCTGCACCTAATGCTTTATATATTAATATTTGTTTAAATGTGTTTGAAATATGGTCTTCGCCTCTGATAATATGAGATATTTTCATTAACATATCATCAATAACTACAGCAAAATTATATGTAGGTGAACCATTTGATTTCATAATTACAAAATCACCTATTAAGCTTGTATCTTGGTGTAAATCACCTTTTACCATATCTGTAAAATGAATTACAGGGTTATCATAAAAAGCTTCTTGGGCTTTTTTTATTGAAAATCTGATTGCAGGTTTTCTGCCTTCTTTTCTAAATTGTTCTTTTTGTTCATCGGTTAAATTTTCACATCTTTTTGAGTATACGTACGGTTTTTTATTTTTTGTTGCTTCCTCTTTTTCAGCTTCTAATTCTTCCGGAGTACAGAAACATTCGTAAGCAAAACCGTCATCTAACAATTTTTGTACGTATTTAGGATATATATCAAATCTTTCAGATTGAGTATAAGGTCCATATTCACCGCCAACATCAGGACCTTCATCCCAATTTAAGCCAAGTGCCTTTAAGCTGTCAAAAATATTATCAATATATGCTTGACTTGTTCTTTCGGCATCAGTATCTTCAATTCTTAAAATAAATTTTCCGCCTGTTTTTTTAGCATATAAAAAATTAAATAAGGCGGTTCTCGCCGTACCTACGTGCAAATTTCCGCTGGGTGATGGTGCTATTCTTACTCTTACATCTGACATATTTTACCTCTTTTCATTATTATGATTTTTTTGAATTTTTTTCGTGTTGACTAATTCTTTGCATTAATTCTCTGTAGTTTTTAAAAAATTTTATAGCCATACCTTTTGAAGAATGCGGAACAGAATAAGAATACTGTTCTCCTGTTGAATTATCTAGCATTTCAATATTCAACGGCTTTTTATTGTTCAATACATCTGCATACATCAGTATTGGTTTTAAGTTGTATTGAAAACTCATATTGGTTACTTCTGTAGAGAATACAACATCATTACAAAATAAGTCGTTTGATATGACAAATAAAAAACCTTTTAAATGTATAAATCTTAATTTGTTTGGATCTCCATAAGCTGATGTTCTGGGAAAAGCACAAAAATAACACATATTTGCTGTTAAAATCGAGAATACAACAAATATTACAATTAATGCTGTAAGTATCGTTATTATTATTATGCTTAACATTATATAATAATTATATATTGTAAATTTAAAAAGTGAAGTATTGCTGAAATTTTAGTATATAATTATTGGTATGAATTTTATAAAAGATAAAAAATATTTGTTTCTGTTTCTTTTATTTGGAATATGTATATTTGCATATCCAATGTTCTCCAGCGGATTTCAAAAAATACCCGGAGATTTTGGTGATACAAGATTTGTATGCTACAATTTAGAACATTATTTTTTGTTTTTAAATCGTGTAGAACCGCATACTTTCTTTTGGGATATGGGTATTTTTTATCCTATGGCAAATAATGCTGCTTTTTCTGATATGCATATCGGATTGGCATTAATTTATATACCTGTACGTTTTTTTATACATAATCAGTTTACCGTTTTTCAAATAACATTTTTATTTGCGTGTATATTAAATTTTCTATCTTTTTATCTCTTACTTAATAAATGCTTTAAGTATAATGATTTATCAAGTTCTATTGGGGGCTTTATATTTGCTTTTTCTGTAACTCGATATGCTCAGGCAGTTCATTTACAGCTTATGGGGCAGTTTCCGATGATATTCGGATTATATTTTTTATGTAAAATGTTTACTTCGGAAAAAATGAAAGATAAGTATATAAATGCTGTATTATCTGCAATATTATTTGCTTTGCAGTTCTGGACAGCATTTTATTTTTCATATTTTCTTGTCCTTATTTGCTTGATAGTTTTTGGAGTTGTTTTATTTAGTAAAAATTACAGGTCGGAATTGTTTAATGCTATAAAAATTAATAAACGTCCTATTATAATTTTATTGTTTTTTACTTTGATTTTATCAGTACCGTTACTTATTAAATATTATATTTATATCCCAAGAGTTAATCCTAATTTTAATCTTATGGTATCACTTTGTTTTAAAGCATTTTGGTATAGTTGGTTTAATAGTGTTAGCTATATTGATAATATTATACTTCCGTTTACTAAAAATACTGATGCGGAAATGTCATTAAGCTGCGGTTTTGTAACTATGATAATTGGTTTGTTGGGTATTTATTCATTAAAAAAATATGGAAAATTGATTTTTATCGTTATTGCAATTATTGTTATTGTTTTTACTATAAAACCTATATTTATTTTATGTTATAAACTAATTCCGGCATTTGGTTCAATACGGTCTAATGCTAGAATTGTTTTAATATTACTTCCTATTATTGCAATAGGGCTTGCAGAATTTATAAAAAAATACTCGAATAAAAAAATTATTCTATTTTTTATTATTTTACTGATTTGTGTAGAGCAAATACCGAATATCAGTCATTCAAAATTTACAAAATCTCAAAATAATCAACGTGTAGAGCAGTATAAGTTAAAACCGCAGTGTAAAATATTACTTTTGGATTACACTGAAAAAACAAATGGGCAATATGACATAGATTATGAAACTGATGCTATGTGGGTTGCTTTAAAATATAAAATAAAAACATTTAACGGATATTCCGGCTATATTCCGCAAAGACCGTTTATTCCGGCTGAGGGTATATGCTATGTTAAAGCAAAGTAAGTAAATATAATTAAACCGTAAAATCGATATTATTTTTTTGCAGGTATTATTGCAAGTATTGCAGGTATGATTAATAAATTAAGCAATATCATAACCATAGGATAAATAAAATATTCTAATATCATTATAGGTATAGTTAATAATATTGATAATGTTATAGATACAGGTAAGTTTTTACAAATACTAAGGATACGTCTTTTGTAATTAAATATTATCGATAATTCAAGAAGTATTAGTAATAATCCTAATATTATTACAATTATTTTGCTGTATATGTTTGGGTTTATAGAAGTAAGTACGTATACTGATATCAAATTTACGATTATAAATGTGAGTCTTAAAATAACATAATTAATTAAAAACGGTAATCTTAAAATTTCACCTTTATAAGTAAAAATATCTTTAATTGCTTTCAACATTCTTATTATCCTCTTGTTTTTTAGTTTTATATGTAGATAATTATATTATGAATGATAAAAAAATAAAAATAACAAAAATGAATGGATGCGGCAATGATTTTGTATTTCTTGATATGGAGGAATTTCAAAAAGCTAACTTGCCAATAGATGTTTTTGTAAAAAAAGTATGTAACAGGCATACCGGAATAGGTGCTGACGGAGTTATAATCCCTGATATTGAAAATACGGATGATGCCGACATAAAGTGGCATTATTATAATTCTGACGGAACAAAAGCACAAATGTGCGGAAACGGAATGAGATGTTTTGCCAAATATGTAACCGATAATGGCTTGGTAAGTAAAAAAACATTTACGGTAAAAACGGATGCAGGTATAATCACCCCGACAATGAATGATGACGGTACTGTTACTGTTAATATGGGGAAGCCGGTTTTAGAGCCCCAAAAAATACCTTTTAATGCATTAAACAATTTAAATCAAAAAATTTTAGTAAAAAATCGTGAATTTGTAGTTAATGCAGTGTCAATGGGCAATCCTCACTGTATAATTTATACAGAAGAAGATGATTTAATGACGTTAGCAAAAACATACGGAGAAAGTATTGAGTATAGTTCAATGTTTCCTGAAAAAACAAATGTTGAATTTGTAAAGGTGAAATCACGTCAAGAGGTTGATGTAGGAGTATGGGAGCGAGGATGCGGAATAACATTGGCTTGCGGAACGGGAGCATGTGCTGTTAGCGTTGCATCAATATTAAATAACTTAACAGATAGTAACGTAAAAGTTAATTTGCCGGGAGGTACTCTAAACGTGAAATGGCAAGGTAATATTGATGATACGGAATATAATGTTTTTATGACAGGTACTTGTGAATACAGTTTTTTTGCAGAATACCTATTGTAAATTTATTTTTATGTTAAAATAAAAGCATAATAATAATGATTAAAGGAGAAAAAATGAAAAAGTACGAATTATTTACAGTGTTCAAACCAAATTTAGATACTGAAGAAGTAGATAAAATCTTGAACAAATTTGACGAAGACCTTGCCGGCTTAGGCGGAAAAGTTGAAACAAGAGATAAAATTGGCCGTAAAAAATTGGCTTATGATATAAAGAAATTCAGAGATGGTTTTATTGTATCAACTATAGTATCTATGCCACCTGAAAAAGTTGCAGATTATAAGAGATTATACGTTTTGAATGATAATGTATTAAGAATAATGCTTATGGATGTAACAGAAAAGGAAGCTTCAAAGGCATAGTATGGCAATAAAGAGTATTTCTAAAGCAACTGTTTCAGGTACAGTTTTCAGAAGTCCGCAAACAGGATATTCTACAAAAGGAATATCTGTTTCAAATTTTGTATTGAATGTAACAGGAAAAGAAGAACTTTTGATAAGAGTTTTGGTTAGAAAAACTGCTCTGGCTGAAGTTGTTGAAAAAATAGAAAAGGGTTCTAAAGTTGTTGTAGAAGGTATTTTACAAACAGCTAACGTTAAAGATGAAAACGGGCATGAACGAAAAATATTTGAAATTGATGCGAGTGATATAGAGCTTATGTCTGGCTCTTTTGTGTCAGGAGATAATAATGAAGAAATTGTGAAATTCTCTGATACCGAAATGACGGATACCCTTATTGGTGATGAAGAAATACCATTTTAAAAGTGTAAAGTAAGAAAGGATAAATAAACAATGGCAAGACAAGAAAACGATAAAAGAAAACATAAAACATGCAGTTTTTGTGCTGATCATGTAACAGAAATTGATTACAAAGACGGTACAAAGCTCAGAAGATATTTAACTGAGGCAGGAAAAATTATTCCAAGACGAGTTACAGGAAACTGTGCAGAACACCAAAGAATGATAGCTAAGGCAATCAAAAGAGCAAGAGAAGCCGCTGTTATCGGATATGTTTTTGACTAATTCGAGAAAATACTATGGAAAAAATCACTATACGTTCTGATAGAGATACTGACTATACTTTTTTATACAAAGGAGAGGAAACTGTATTAAAAGCAGGTCAGATAATAGGTATTTCAAACGGATTAGAAGATGTTGTTTTACCGACAACATTGATGAAAATAAGCAATAACCTTATAGTAATTAAGGAAAGTACATAATTAAAGCAGGTAAGTATGAATAAACAAAGAGTTGCAGTAATCGGATGCGGACTTTGGGGAAGAAACATTGTTCGTAATTTCTATAATTTAGAAGTTTTAGATACTGTTTGTGATTTGGATGAAGAAAATTTAAAAAAAGTTGTATCTCAATATGAGAATGTTAAAACAACAAATGATTTTAATTCTATAATAAGTAATCCAAATATCACTGCGGTTGCAGTTGTAACTCCAAGTCATACTCACTTTAAGTTTGTAAAAATGGCACTTGAAGCAGGAAAAAATGTTTATGTTGAAAAGCCGATATCGACATCTGCAAAAGAGGCACAAACATTAAAAGAAATTGCTGAAGCGAAGGGACTTATTTTAATGGTAGGTCATTTATTACTATATCATCCTGCTGTTAACAGATTAAAAATGCTTATAGATGATGGTGAATTAGGGGATATAGTTTACGCTCAAAGTGATAGATTAAATGTTAATTATTTCAAAAATGACAGAAGTGTAATGTGGGATTTAGCACCGCATGATGTTTCAATGATGTCATACGTTATAGGTCAAGAACCGCAGCAGGTTATATCTGCAATAGGTTGTTCATCCGAACGAAATGAAATTATGGATATAACTCATTTAGGCATTCAGTTTGAAAATGGAGTAATAGGTCATATTACTGATAGCTGGATTACACCTATGAAGCATGTACGACTTCTTGTAAGAGGAACTAAAAAAACAGCAATATTGGATGATACTTTACAAGAAAATAAATTGCAGGTATTTGAAAATAATAGAGCAGGTTCAACAACTGATATTAAAATAGATTATTTGGAAATAGAGCCGTTAAAACTTGAATGCCAGCATTTTATAGCATGTTGTGAATCAGGAAGGGAAGCTCGTTCTGACGGAGAAAATGGATTTAATGTTGTTAAAATACTTGAAGAAGCTGAAAAAATTATGTTAAGCGAAAATAAATTAAAGAGTTTAGATGAACGTAATTTTGCTCTTTCGAGGTTAAAACAATAAATATTTTTATTAATGTAAATAATTGATAAATAGTTATACAAATCTGGAAATATGTTGTAAACTGTTAATAAATAGTTTTATAAAAGGATTAAGGGATATGTTATGGCAAATATAATCAGCTTATCAAGGATATTACTAGTATTTATTGCTGCATTGCTTTTGTATTTTAAAGAATCTTCTTATGCTTACGCTGCATCATTTATATTAACTGTATTAGCTTTTAGTTTAGATGGTTTAGACGGATATGTTGCAAGAAAGTTTCATGAAGAAAGTAAGCTTGGTTCTGTATTAGATATAATGGGAGATAGAATTTCCGAGTATGTGTATTGGATTATGTGTGCTCATCTTTTATGGGTGCCTGTAATATTTCCTATAATAGCTGTTACAAGAGGTGTTATTACTGATAGTATAAGAAGTATAGCTATGGAAAGGGGATTAATTGCTTTTGGTAAAGGCAGTATGCTTAATGATTCTGTTAATCAATGGTTATGCGGTTCAAAACCTATGAAAATCGGCTATGCTGTAGCAAAGGCAGTTGCTTTTTCATTATTTATATTAGCTTATAATCCTGCAATGCCAAAATGTGCTGCATGGTGTACGCTAATAATAGCTGCAGTATCTGCGGAGATAGCAATTTTACTTTGTGTTTTAAGAGGTATACCTGTAGTATTAGAGAGTAAAAAGTTTTTTGTAAAAGAAAATGTTGAAGAAAGTAAATTAGACGAACAATAGTGGAAGTTATTAATATAAAAAAATTTAATATAGCACTTTATGAACCTGAAATTCCTCAAAATACGGGTAATATTGCAAGATTGTGTGCTTGTACGGGTGCAGATTTATTTTTAATAGGTAAATTGGGTTTTTCTTTATCTGACAAATATACAAAAAGAGCCGGCTTAGACTATTGGGACAGTGTAAATATAAAAAAATATGACACTTTGGAAGAGTTAAAAAACGAATATAAAAATTCAAATTTTTATTATTTTACAACTAAATCAAAGGTTTCATATTATGATGCAAAATATAAAGAGCATGATTTTTTAGTATTTGGTCCTGAAACAAGAGGGTTGCCTGAAGAAATTTTATTTGCTGATGGTGCAAAATCTGTAACTATACCTATGAAAAATGAACAAAGAAGTTTAAATCTTTCAAATTCAGTTTCAATAGCTTTGTATGAAGCAATAAGGCAATGCTGTTAGAGAGATAAATATTATGACTAATATAATACTTCCAAAAAGAATACAATATTCACATAAAAATACTTATGGAAAAGTATTAAATATAGCCGGTTCTCAAAATTACATAGGAGCTGCGTATTTATCAAGTATCTCTGCACTAAAAGTTGGTGCAGGTTATGTTACACTTGCAAGTACTCCTAATGTACTAAGCTCAATTTCTATGATGACACCTGATATTGTATTTGTACCTATAAAAAAATTAAAAAGCAGTTTAGTAAAAAGTGATGTAATTTCTTTTGGATGTGGATTTTCTACATCAGCACCTTCTGTATTGATGTATAAATCAATAATGACAGAGTTAGCAATTCTAAATAAACCTGCTGTCTTAGATGCAGATGCTTTAAACTTGTTATCTAAATTTAAAAAAATAGTTTTACCTGATAATCTTATACTGACACCTCATCCAAAGGAAGCTGCAAGATTATTAGATAAGGATGTTGCAGATATTGTTGCAAGCCCTGAAGATGCTGCAACTGAGATTTCATTAAATTATAAATGTACAACTGTTTTAAAATTACATAATACTATAGTTTGTTCAAAACGTCTTCAGATTTATACAAATAATACAGGCAATTCCGCACTTTCAAAAGCAGGAACAGGAGATGTTTTATGCGGAATGATTGCCGGTTTTTTAGCACAAGGATTAAAGCCATTTGATGCTGCAAAAACAGCGGTATATGTTCATGGGCTTGCAGGTGAGCTTGCAAGTAAAGATTTAACTGAATATTCAGTTTTAGCATCAGATTTATTAAATTATATACCTAAAGCCATAAAACAGGTTGAAGATAAGTATAAATAAATTCTGTTAACTTTTTTTACTAGTAGTAAAAAAAATATTGGATTATTTAATTTTGTTTGATATAATTATTTCTGTAATCGTACTAATTATCTGTACTTAATGAGTTAAGATTTTAATTTTAGTCCGTTGATAGTTGAATTAAAAATTTATTAATAAGTAATAAGTAATAAGTAATTGAATATAAAATTATTAGATTAAAGGAAATTACCCAAATGTATGTAAACAAGTGTATAAAATGTGGTACAGAATTTGAAACAAAAAATCCTAAACGGGTTATATGTCCAAATTGCTTGTACCCTGATAAAAAAGAAAGTTCCAATGGTTCATCTGATAGTCATTCCGATGACAATATGCTGCAAAATTCTTATAATCAAGATAATACACAAGTTTTTGAGGAAAAATCGTCAGAAAATAAATATATGCAAAATGAAAATGGCGGTTATTCAAGTTATTCGTCAGGTGGATATACTGCGGGAGGATACACTTCAGGCGGATATTCTTCAGGCGGTTACCAACAACAAAGGAATAATTACCAGGATAGAGGCGGATATTCTTCAGGTGGCTACCAACAGAGAAATAACAACTATCAACAGAGGAATAATTATCAAGATAGGGGTGGATATTCTTCAGGCGGTTATCAGCAAAGGAATAATTACCAAGATAGAGGCGGATATTCTTCAGGTGGCTACCAGCAAAGAAATAACAGCTATCAGCAGAGGAATAATTATCAGGATAGAGGCGGATATTCCTCAGGCGGCTATCAGCAGAGGAATAATAATTATCAGCAAAGAAGCGGAGGATATCAACAAAGAAGCGGGTATCAAGACAGAAATTCCGGTTATCAAGCTAACAGACGCTCAAATAATGGATTTAATAACAGACGTCCAAACGGATTTAATAATAGACGTCCATCAGGGGCACAAAAAGTACAAAGGCCACAAAAACAGTTATTGGTTAGCAAAGAACAATTGGAGCAAATAGAAGTATTGTATAAATCTATGCTTCCATTACCAAATCCTGATGCACATGAGGTTATTGGAGAAAAAATGGGTTTAGAACCCAAAAAAGTATTTTTTGGTATAAATCTTGTACGTCAAAAAATGATGCTGCCAAAACTCCCGTTCCCAAAACGTAAACTTGCAATATCTACAGACCAATTAATGGCTATCAGAAGTCTTTATGAACCATTATTGCCATTACCTCCAATAGGATGTCATAAAATTATTGCTGTACAATTAAAAATGGATGAATGGAGAGTTCATGTAGGAATTGGTTTGATTAGAAAACAATTGGGTTTAGATAGATGGAACCCTGATAGAGAAGATGCTCCTGAAGAATTCAAAAATCAAAAAACAAATGATACAAAAGCTTCTACAGTTTTAGATGAAGAAAAATCTGAAAAGAAAACTACCAGAAAAAAGACAAGCAAAAAAACAGAGGAAGCAGTATCTGAAGATGTAGAGGTATCATCAGTTGAAGAAGAACCAGTAAAGAAGCGTGGAAGAAAATCAAAAAAAGCTGAGGGAGTAACAGATGAAGCTTCAACTGTTGTAGTGGAAGAACCTGTAAAAAAACGTGGAAGAAAACCTAAAAAAGCAGAAGAAGATGCCGAAAAGTAATTATATATCCATAGGTAAAATTTTGAATTTTCACGGTGTTCAGGGTGAGGCAAAGGTTGGTTATACTAAAAACCAATCAGATTATATTGTTACACTGAAACGTGTATTTGTTCAAGATAACAATGAATATAAAGAATTAAAGATTAAATATGTTAAGTTAAATAATAAAACTGCGATTTTTAAATTTGAGGGTATAAATTCTATTAATGAAATTCTGAACTATAAAAATTGTTCATTGTATGTTTTAACTGATGAGTATAAAGATTCTTTAAATGAAAACGAATTTTTGGTAGAAGACTTAATAGGTATGGAAGTATATTCTGATGATAAAAAAATAGGTATTGTTATGGGAGTAACGAGTAACGGTGCGAATGATTTATTATCAATAAAAGGCAATTCACAAAAAATTTCGTTAGTTCCTTTTGTAGATGAGCTTGTGCCGACAGTGGATTGTGAAAATAAACGTATATATATAAATGAAATACCGGGACTTATAGAATAAGTATGAAATTTGACGTATTAACATTATTTCCCGAATTTATAAAATCATATTGCGATTGCAGTATTATAAAACGAGCAATATTATCAGAAATTATTGAAGTAAATACTGTAAATCCAAGAGATTATACACATGACAAGCATAGACATGTAGATGATACTCCATACGGTGGCGGAGCAGGAATGGTTTTGATGGCTGAGCCATACGTTGAAGCGTATGAAAGTATAGATAAAAACACTAAATGTTGTACGATTATGATGACACCACAGGGTAAGCCATTTAGTAATGAAATTGCCAAAGAACTTTCAGAGTATGAACAGATTATAATTTTATGCGGTCATTATGAGGGTTATGATGAAAGAATAAGAGATATTATACACCCAAAGGAAATTTCTATCGGAGATTTTGTTTTAACAGGCGGAGAATTACCTGCCTTATGCATAATTGATTGTGTAAGTAGAAAATTGGAAGGGGTTTTAGGAAAAATAGAATCTGCACAGTCAGATAGTTTTGAAGATGGTTTGCTCGAATATCCTCAATATACAAAACCCAGAGAATATAGAGGTTTATGTGTTCCAGAAGTTTTATTAAACGGTAACCATCAGGAAATCGCAAAATTCCGACACCAAAAAATGTTAGAAAGAACTAAAGAACGCCGACCTGATTTATACGAAAAATATAAAAGTAATCAGAATTAAAATGTAACTCTTATCTAATAATCATTTGTAAAACACCGACAATGAACATCATAAGATAAACAAAAAATATAAATGATGCAAAAAGTTTTTGTACATCTGTAAACATAAATTCATTTTTATCTTTTTTAGATTCTTGTACAGCACTATATTCCATTTTGAATGGTTGAACAGGAAGTTGTTTTTCTATTTCTTCTATAACCTTTGAAAGCTTAGTTTTAATTAAAACATTGTATGTATCTATGTTAATCCACCATAAAATACTTATAACCATACCGGCCAAAGCAAATATAATAAGAACAGAAAAAGTATCAGCAATAAATATATCTTTTAATAAAAATATAGCTACTATCATTGCAAGCAAAAGAACCATATAAAATCTATTTACTAAAAATGTTCTTTCTGTAAATCTATCTTTTTGTTCAGTATAAAGCTTGTATTCTTCAAAAATTAAACTTGAATTTTTATTATTTTCTTCCATGCCACTTTCTCCACTCTCGTTATAAACTATTTTACAATAAAAATAATTTATAAAATAATTTATTTTTATTGTCTTAATATAAATTAATATATCGTGAAAAATTATAAATAAACTTGAAAAAAAACTTTTTAGCTGTTAGAATAGTTTGGTAGTTTGTTAGTTATAACAAATTGTATGTGCGTGTAGCCCGGCTGGCTGTTGTAGCTTTCTGAAAGAAAGTACAACGTAAGTTAGATTAAGCTCTATCCAGCGAGAAACATGCAAATGAAAAATATAATGCGCGTGTAGCCCAGCTGGATAGAGCGTCTGGCTACGAACCAGGAGGTCGCGAGTTCGAATCTTGCCACGCGCGAATTTAAAAAAGAGCCATAGAGCTCTTTTTTTGCAAGATGAGAACTCAACCTTGCAACGCAAGGTTTAAAGTTCGAGCGGATTTTTTGCAGAGTGCGCAGGCATTTTCTTTTTAAAAACGAAGTTTTTGAAAAGAAAATCCGTAGGCACGTTTAATGCAAAAAATTCAAGACAATCTTGCCACACGCGAATTTAAAAAAGAGCCATAGAGCTCTTTTTTATGAGTAAAATTCTACTTTGCAAACATTTTTTAATTTTTTTAACTGATTATTTACCCGTTTGTTTTGATAAAATTTTTCCGTCATTTATTGATATTTCAAAAACTAATCCATAATAGTTTGCAGCTGCAATATTTCCGTTTTCCATTAAGGATATACCGACAAAAGGAGTTGTTTTTTGTATATCAGGATAAGCTTTTGCAACAGATTGAACTTGCCATAAAACTTTTCCATCTGTTGTAATAGCGAATATATTTTCTAATAATTCATTTTCAGGAATATCAAATAATATAATCAACTTATTGTCAGCATATAAAACATTACTGATGTTATATTTATATGTTAAAACTTTTGTTCCAATATATAATTTATTTTCTTGAATTTTTAAGTTTTGCATTTTAAATACCTGTTATTAATTATTAACTAGTCTTCTAAAGTTAGAATAATTGTGAGATTTACCACCTGTTAAGAAGTATTGTGTACCTCCGCCGTTGCCCCAGCCCTCGATTTTACCGCAAGCACCTGAAATCATTTCAG
>AUXO012406021.1_pt1 | contig 16827 bp, 22 predicted proteins | sample 768731 | NCBI WGS metagenome assembly AUXO01 (sample SAMN02715735, study PRJNA202380) | gut metagenome | biome: sheep rumen | host: Ovis aries | place: New Zealand: Palmerston North
ATAATAAAACCATTATTATTAAATATTATCTTGATACTATTAATAATATCTTTATTTAAGAAAGCGATAATAAAACTAATGATAATTACTAGTAATGATATTAGTACGGAAATAATAGATGATAATATTTTAGAATTATATAAAGTATTCTTACTAATAGGAAGAGTATGTGTTAAATATGATTCATCTTTATAAATACTATTTCTAAATCTTACCCATACTCTTATAACACTATTTATTAATACTGAGGCAAAACAAGAAATGGATACTCCTTTTAATATTTGATAGATAATATTACCAATAGATGAACCAGTATTTGAACTAGATATTCTAGTTAATATACATATAATAATTGATATTGAAAAATATATTAGCATTATTTTATTTATCCATAATAAATCATATTTAATTAATTTCTTTAACATTTAAAAGACCTCCTGAAGATTTCATCAATACTAGATTTTTCTTTTTCTCTTAATTTATCAGCATCTGCTGTTAAGACTATTTTACCTTTATCGATAAAGATAACATTATCTAATATTCTTTCAATATCTGATATTAAATGCGTAGATATGATAACACTACTTCCTTCTTTAAAATTAGATAGTATTGTATCTAAGATATAATCCCTAGTTGCAGGATCTACTCCTCCCAGAGGTTCATCTAAGATATAAAGATCTGCTTCTCTAGACATTACTAATATTAATTGAAGTTTTTCTTGCATACCTTTAGACATCTTAGATATTTTTTTATCTTTATCTAAATCTAAATCCTTTAATAGTTTATAAGCTTTCTTAGTATTAAAATCTTCATAAAACTCTTCAAAGTATTTTATTACACTTTCTACTTTCATATCTTTATCTAGATATGTTCTTTCTGGTAAATATGATATATGAGATTTAGAGAATACTCCTATTGGTTTACCTTTAAATAGTATTTCTCCTTCATCAATTGTTAATAAATCATTTATTAGTTTTATTAAAGTTGATTTGCCTACTCCATTCTTACCAAGTAATCCATATATTTTACCTTTTTCGATCTTTAAGTTAATATTATCTAATACTACTTTCTTATCAAATTTCTTAGTAACATTTTTACACTCTAATAACATTATTTTCCTCCTATTGTCTGCAAGTAGAAAAGAGATTCTTCTTTGGTAAAGCCAATACTATTCATACTAGTTATATACTTATTTACGATTTCTTTAGCAAGTTTATCTTTGGTCTTTGCAATTAATTCTTTATCATTTGTTACATACTTACCATTAGTTCTTTCCGTATATATTAGTCCTTTTTCTTCTAACTCAATTAAGGCTTTTTGCATTGTATTAGGATTTACCTTAGCAGTAAGAGCAAGTTCTCTTACTGATGGAAGCTTGCTTCCTATAGGGTACTGTTCTTTTACAATAGCAAGCATTAATGTCTCTACTAATTGTATATATATTGGGCTTTCGTTATTAAAATTAAACTCCATACCTTTTTCCTTCCTATTATTGTATTACTTGCATAATACAATAATACATTATATAGTGCATTATGTCAATATATTTTAATCAAATAATCGATGTTGCATATTCTCTGGTTCTTCTAGATACATTTTATATAATTTATATATATCTGTATCTTTATAATCAACTTTTCTAAAATTATTATTTAAATCTAAGATCTTGCCATCACGATAACTAATTAGTATAGGTGAATGAGTCGCAATTATAAACTGACTTCCTTCTTTGACTAGTTTATCAATTAGACACAAAAGTGATAGCTGTCTTTGAGGAGAAAGAGCTGCTTCTGGTTCATCTAAAATATATAAGCCATGATCAGTAAATCTATTCTGGACTAATTTTATAAATGATTCTCCATGAGAACATTCGTGAAGATTACCTCCATATGAACCATATAATGTATCAAAGCCATCTTCTTCAACTAATCTTTCTACCTCAGTAGAAAAATTATAAAAACTTTCTGCTCGTAAAAAGAATTTTGTTTTTGGTTTATTAGGCTTAATTATTTTAAAGTAGTCTGATAGATTTGATGTTGTATTATTAGTACTGTACATGAAGTTTTGCGTACCACCTTCTGCGGGTAATCCAAGTGATAAAGCAATAGCTTCAATAAAGGTTGATTTACCTATTCCATTTTCTCCCACAAAAAAAGTTACTGGTGAAGTAAAATTTAATTCTGTAAAGTTTTTTACTATTTCTATATTAAAAGGATACTTATTGAAATTTTCTATTTTATTTCTTTCTAAAGATATCTTTTTAATCATTAGGTTACTATCTAAACTCATAATTCCTCCTTATACATAAAACACTCTTTGTCATGGGAATTAATTATTCCTATAGCTTGAAGATAAGAATATATAATTGTACTTCCAACAAAAGTCATACCTTTTTTCTTTAAATCTTTTGATATAGTATCAGAAAATTCATTAGTAGTTTTTCCTACTTCATATAGTATTTTATCATTAGTAAAAGTATTTAAGTAATTAGCAAAACTACCATAAACACTAACAATACTTTTAAATATCTTAGCATTATTAATACTTGCTTTTATCTTTAGTTTATTTCTAATGATATCTTTATTATTTAATAATTCATTTATCTTATCTTCATTATAATTAATTATTTTATCAATATCAAAGTTATCATAAGCAAGTTTAAAACTATCTCTTTTATTTAGAACACACTCCCAGGATAATCCTGCTTGAAAGGATTCTAGTAAGAGCATTTCGAATAGATAATTATCTTCTAGATTTAATACTCCCCACTCTTTATCATGATACTCAATATATTTTTCATTATTTAAATTACACCATTTACATCTATGCATATTTTTCTCCTTCTTTTATTATATCAAAAAAGAGGTAAAATACCTCTAGATAAGACTTTTTTTCTTAATATATGCTCCATCTTTTAAACAATTATATGCTTTAATATTTTTATTATCTAAGAAATCACCATCCAAATTAATTATATCACATAAATTCCTAATTTGTCCACCAAGCTGGTTCTACTAGCCTAAGATAAGTAAAGGGTTTGCGAAGACTTTGTAGCCTACTTGTAGCCTACGGCCCAAAAAAAATGCATATTTTCTATATTTAGGTATTGAAAAAAGCCCGTAAATACGGACTTTCCAAAAAGCTTTTCTATCTCTTACTAAATTGTGGAGCTCTTCTTGCACCTTTAAGACCATATTTCTTTCTTTCTTTAACTCTTGGATCTCTAGTTACAAATCCATTAGCTTTAAGAATTCTTCTATATGAATCTTCATTAGCAGCATTATCTTTATCATATTCTAATAATGCTCTTGTAATACCAAGTCTAATTGCTCCTGTCTGACCTGAAAATCCACCACCACTAACATTAGCAACAATATCAAAAGCATTTTCATTTTTAGTTACTACTAATGGTTGTTTTAGGTCCATTACTAATACATCAAATGGCATGTATTCATTTACATCTGTACCATTTACTGTTATTTTACCAGTTCCTGGAGTTAATGTAACTCTAGCTACAGCACCTTTTCTTCTTCCTGTGCCATAAAAACTTCTTTTTTCTTTAGCCATTATTTATTTCCTCCTAGTTCTAGTTTTTTAGGTTGTTGAGCAGTATGTGGATGATTTTCACCTGCATATACAAATAATTTCTTATACATACTTCTTCCTAATCTATTATGTGGAAGCATGCCTTCTACAGCTCTTTCCATCATTTCTACTGGATATTTTTCTTTCATTTCTTTAGCAGTTCTTTCTCTTAAACCGCCAACATATCTTGAGTGATCATAATACATCTTGTCTTCTAATTTATTACCTGTTAATAATACTTTATCAGCATTAACGATAACAACATAATCTCCGCAGTCAATGTGAGGCGTGTATGTTACTTTATGTTTACCTCTTAAAAGGACTGCTGCTTTACTAGCTACTCTACCAAGAGGCATATCTTTTGCATCAATAACATACCAATCTCTAGTAACTGTTTCTTTACTTTGCATAAATGTGCTTTTCATTTTATTCTCCTTCATATATTTTAATATTAGTTTTTCCCTATTTAAATGGTCCCAATATCTAAATAGTAAAAACCCATGTACCGACTATGATTTTACTATTATTTTATGTTTTTGTCAACAATTTAGGCTATTTTTCTTAAATTTTTTCTATATATTTATTATAGAAAGTACTGTTATATTTAATATAATTATTTTTAGCTAATACTCTTACAATAAAACACATTGGAATATTATATTCTTTGCTTATTTTAATACTCTCTTTTTCTATATTTTCGCTATTTATAATAATAGTTATATATTTTTGAGGTATCATTTCATTTATAGCAAAGTCATCAGCTTCTTTTTCTAATTTATCTTCACCATCTATTATATATTTACTTTTGGCCATACTATAATGTTTTTTTATATGACCAAGTTCATGATATAATGCAAAATAAAATGATGCTTTATCTTTATAAAGTTTAGTTAAATATATTGCAGGTTTATTTCTTTTTACTTTAGATGCTCCCCTTATTTTAGTTCCAGGCAGAGCTTCTTCTATTACAAGATATAATCCTTTGGAATTAAAATAATTTGTAATTTTTTCAGTATCTAATTTATTATTTCTTTCTCTTTTTAAATATTCTAAAACATCATCTAAATTAGACATCTTAAAATCTTCTGGGTTTTGATTTCTAGTTAAATTCTCACATCTACTTATCCAAAGTATTATTTTATTATCATCGGCATCTTTATTTTTTTTGAATAATGTATTGTTTATTTTATCTTCTAGTACTTCAAAATTTCTTACTCTAAAAAACTTTAGTAAATCAATTGCATTATTATAAACATTTTCTTTGTGTGATAGTGTTATCCATCCTTTTTTTACTAAATCGTTTAGATAGAAACTTTTTAAATATTTTTTGATATTTTCGGTGCTTTTAAACTTTTCATTTAAATATCTTGTCATTTTTTTATTATTTTCTAATTTTAATATATAGGAAACATCAAAGTCTGTTATTAAACCTATTGCTAAGACTAATTCATCACTTATATCAATATTTTTATTTATTATTTCACTTAAGTGTTTTGGAGTAATACCAAGACTATCAGCAAAATCTACTCCTGATATATTATAATACTCCATATATCTTTTTAAAAAGCTACCAATACCAGTTCCCATATTTATCCCTCCCCATAATGCTTATCATCTATTTTTTCAAGCACTATTTTATCTATTTCTAACAAATTATATGGATATGTACCAACTGGATGCATATATAATCTAATTTTTGAATTAACTTTAGCAGTATATATTTCTTTTAGATTCCCTTTTTTCTTTTCTATACCGTATAATTTTGAGACATTATTTAGAAGCAGTTCATTCATATTGTTAAAGAGAAGTATATATTCACATATTTCATTAATATTATTTATTTCTTTAATCATATGTTTTCTTTCTAATTTCTTTAAATCTCTTTTATATTGGCTGCTTTCTAATATAACCAAAAAATCAACTCCCATATGTATAATAACATATTGGGTTAATATAGTCAAGACTATTATCGTGTTTTTGACATTTATAAACAAATAAGTTGCGTATAATATAAAAAGGCCAAGATAAAATCTTAGTCAAATAATTTGTTGATATTATCTTTTAAATATTGTCTGGGTCTAAATAATATTTACATAATTTTCTACTACGAGCATTATCTATTTGAAATTCACCTTTGCAGAATCCACGATTATTACTGCGACAATCACTTTCACATTGCCATTGTTCAGCCAATGTATCTTTATCACTTGTTTGATAAGAAAAAGCAAGTATAATATCTAGTGCAGAATCAAATTCTTCTTTTGATACGGCACACATATCAAGATTACCACTTTTCTCACATCTTATATACTCTCTAACTACATAACAGGCTCTTTTTACACTTCCTTCAGCTAAATTACTTGTTATAGCATCAAATTCAAATCTATTCATATACAAAACCTCCTTGATAATATATATTATACTATATTTTAAAATTAAGTAAAAGAAAAAAATTAATTTTAAGCAAAAATCTATTTATCATATTCTTTTAGGAATTCAATAAATTCTTTAGCGACATTATCTGGTAATATTTCTTTTAAATCTTCTACTGTTGCACTTTTCATATTAGATATAGTTTTATATTTTTTAAGAAGCTTTTTCTTACGTACTTCTCCTATTCCATCGATATTATCTAAAATAGATGATAAAGCCCCTTTACTTCTTAGATTACGGTGATAACTTATGGTAAAGTTATGGACTTCATCTTGCATCTTTGTAAGTAGAAGAAATAAACTACTCTTTTTATCAATTGGTATTTCTTCTAGTGGTTCTAAACCTAATAGCATATTTGTACTATGTTTATCATCTTTTTTTAGTCCTGCGACAGGAATATTTAGTCCTAGAGATGATATTACTTCTCTTGCGACATTTATTTGCCCTACTCCACCATCGACGATGATGAGGTCTGGTCTTTCAAGATTATCTTTTAATACTCTAAAATACCTTCGATAGATTACTTCTTTCATGGTACCATAATCATCATTAACATCATTTGTTATCTTAAACTTACGATAATCATTTTTAGAGGGTCTACCTAAGACAAAGACTACCATACCTGATACATTAAAATTACCAAATAAATTGGAGTTATCAAATAATTCAATTCGATTAGCACTATCTAGATGTAATTTATCTTTTAATTCTTCTAGGGCATCATTTATTTTATCATCATCATTCTTAATATAAGTCATCTGCTCTTCAAAATAGATTCTAGCATTATCAAAAGCCAAATCTAATATTCTTTTTTTATCACCCTTTATTGGTGTAAAGAATTTATATTTAAATATTTCGGTAAAGGAATTGGTATCGATAATATCTGGTACTAATACTTCTTTAGGATTAGATACATTTTTACTATAGAAATTAGTTAAATAACTAGATAGTTCTTCCTCGGGAGTACTTATTATTGGAAAGATATTTCTTGTCCTATCAAGTAGTTTTCCTCCTCTTATAAATAATATTTGAATACTTATATAGTTATCTTTAGTATAATATCCTACGACATCAGTATTTACTGATTCATCTAAGTCTACTTTTTGTTTTTCCGTAGTAATATTTATATAATCTAATAAATCTTTATATTCTAAAGCTTTTTCATATTCCATATTTTCGGAATAGATATTCATTTTTTCTTTTAATCGATCCGTTAATACTTTAGTATTTCCATTTAAGAAAGATATTATTTCACTCTTCATATTATCTATTTCTTCTTTAGGAATATCTTTTTCACAGTAACCTAGACACTGTCCAATATGATAATATAAGCATACTTTTTTTTCATAAACATTACATTTTCTAAGGGGATATATTCTATTTAGAATTTCTACCACTTTTTTAGCAGCGGTTACATTAGGATATGGTCCAAATAAATTATTTTTTACTTTTCTTACATTTATCTTTCTTATGATTCTAAGTCTTGGTACTTTTTCATCAGTAAGTTCAATATAAGGATAGCTTTTATCATCACGATATAAAATATTATATTTAGGATTATATTTCTTTATTAAGTTTATTTCTAGTAATAGACTTTCCATCTCAGTATTAGTAACAATATACTCAAAATAAGCTATTTCTCTTACTAACATCATCGTTTTACCAGTATGCTCTCTTTGAAAGTAAGAACTTAGTCTATTTTTTAGATTCTTACTCTTTCCAACATAGATGACAATACCTTCTTTATTATGCATTAAATAACATCCTGGTAGATGTGGTACTAGTGATAATTCTTCTTTAAACATAAAAGTCCTCCTTATATAAGAAAAAACCCATAATGGGTTAATTTTTCTAATGGCGGAGTAGGAGAGATTTGAACTCTCGCAGCAGTTTCCCACTCTACACCCTTAGCAGGGGCGCCTCTTCAGCCTCTTGAGTACTACTCCACGTGCTACATATATAATAATATATTATTTTAATTCAAAAGTCAACTAATTTTAACCATTTTTGCATCATCTCTCTCTTTATATAATTCTAGCATTTCTAGTACTACTTTCTTTATTTCTGCATCATCTTTTGATGATTCTATTTCTTTATCATATTCATTTATTTTATTAATTATATCTTTATCAGAAAGCAAGTATTCCTTAATATTCAGTTCTTTATTATATATTTTTTCAATCTTTTTGATATTTTCTTTATTCTTAGTTATACCTATTACGGCATTATATTTACCATTGTCTTCATAATAGATATAGTTACTTAAGCTTGATGCTTTCATACTATTATAATCATCATATGATGAATCAATGAGCATATATATAATATTTGAAGACAAAGTGTCAGTGACTTTTTCCTCATAGATGCTAAATAGTAATCTACCACATACTGCCCCACATATTACTGATAAGAAAATAGGTATAAATATCTTCTTTAATCTCTCTTTCATATTATCACCAAGATAATTTTATACCCATTTAATTAAATTATTTGTCGAATTTACTCACAAGCTTTGCTATTATATACTATGATGTTTGCTTCAAAGTTTTTTTTAGAAAATTTATTATCCGCAGTTAATTTAAATAAAAGATATCCGCTCGTATCTGTACTTCCATTATTTACAAGTTTTATTTCATTTAAAATACTGTTCAACTTTTTTTCATAGTCGTTGTATTTAATTACATTATCATTTGTTATAAGGATATTAGATGTTTTTGTCGAGCAGAAAGTTATTTGACAAGAATTGTTATTACAGTTAACATTTTTAATTCCTTGCTCTTCTTTTATATTTTTTTCTAACTGTCCCTTAATGTTCTTTATTATTAAAGTCTTATCCGTAAGCAGTTCTGTATTAACATAAGCATCATCTGTAACATTAACTAGTTTAATTGTTATTTCCATTAAAAAGAAAGCAATTGTAACCGCTATAACAGAAGCAAGTATTACTTCAACCGTTAAATACCCTTTTCTATTCAGTTTCACTTGTGTCACCCACCTTTAAAGTATAATAATAAAGATCATCTTCATCTTCTTTCTGAATTTCAATAATTATTAAATATTCATAATCATCGAAGCTAATATTATTCTTTAAATAGTTAATATACTCTTTGAAATAATTCTTATCATTTTCAAAGGAAATATTTAATTGTTCTAAAGATACTATATCTGATTTAACATAGTAAGCTTCATTTATTCTATAACTATTATTTGAATAAAAATCAGTGTATTCTTTAATACGTTGATATGTATTATTGTCTAAAAGTCTTACATAATATTGTATTTCATTGTAATTAAATGATTCTTTTAATAATAATTTATTAATTTCCATAGCAGCATACATAGCATCAGTATCATAGTATCTGTTTCTTGTTTCATATGCCCTTGACATTCTACCTAGCGAAATATATAGAAATACTAATAATGTTGATATTACCGCGGCAACAATTACTACTTCTGCTAGCATAAACCCTTTTTTATTAATTTTCATTTTTATCACCTTTTTGTTGATATTTTACTAAATATATTATATAATAATTATAGAATAAAATCTAGTCTTTTTTTAAAGAATGGAAAGAGGGATATTATGCAAAATGTGAGTACTGCGCCTAATAATAATGTGCAGAGTGTTAAAGGCAATTTAAATAATATTAATAATCAGGTTAATAATCAAAGTAGTACTCAAATGAGTATGCAAAGAAAAATAAGCAATCAAAATAATAAACCTGTACAAAATAATATGCCTAGTCAGCCTAGTATGAATAGTAAAAATAATTTTAATAATGCTATTAACATTGGTCAAAATGGAAATATTGATTTTACGAAGATGCCCGTTGTTGATATAGTTAATTCTATTATTTTAACTGGAGTAAATGCTGGTGGTAGTGATATTCATATGGATCCTACTGATGAAGGTATAACTGTAAGAATAAGAATTGATGGTCTTCTTAGAGATTATTTTAAATTACCTAGAGATATTAAGCAGAATGTTACGACAAGAATTAAGATAATGGCTGGTATGAATATTACTGAGACAAGGCTTCCCCAAGATGGTGGTATTAAAGATAGAATAAATGGTAAAGATTTAGATCTTCGTGTTTCTTCTCTTCCTACTAAAAGAGGAGAAAAAATTGTTATAAGAATTATGGATTATTCCATGAGTTTAAAGGGTATTGAATATTTATATTTTAGTGAGACTAATTACAATAAAGTATTAAAAATGCTTTCTACTCCTAATGGAATAATATTAGTTACTGGGGCTACTGGTACTGGTAAGTCTACTACCCTATACTCTTTCTTACAAAAACTTAATGTTGAAGGTAGCAACTTAATAACAGTAGAAGATCCTGTTGAAATGGATATTGAAGGTGTTAATCAGGTACAAGTTAATAGTGAAATAGGTCTCGATTTTGCTGCTGTTCTTCGTAGTATTTTAAGGCAAGACCCTAACGTTATTATGATTGGTGAGATAAGAGATTCAGAAACGGCACAAATTGCTGTTAGAGCTTCTATTACTGGTCATTTAGTTCTTTCAACAATACATACTAACAATTCACTTAATACTATTGAAAGACTACTTGATATGAACGTTGAAAGATATTTGCTTGCTTCTGCTTTAGAGGGAATTGTTTCACAGAAGCTTGCCAGAATGCTTTGTAATAAATGTAAAGTTAAAAGAGCAGTTACAGAAGCAGAGAGAAACTTATTTAAATCTGTTTTAGGTCAAGATATTAATGAGATATATGCCGCTAACCCTTCAGGATGTCCTCATTGTAGTCACGGATATAAAGGTAGAATTGCTGTCCAAGAAGTGCTTCTTATTAATCAAGATATAAGAGACGCAATAAGTGCAGGGATGAGAAAAGATGACTTGAGAAAGTTAGTATACAGCAAAGATGTTATAACTATGCTTCAAGATGGTTTATTTAAAGTAGTCGCAGGGTTTACTACAACAGATGAAATACTTAAACTAATTGAAGTAGACGATGCTGATTTTGGAGTAAAATAGAAAAAGATATCTAGTTTAAATATAACTGATATCTTTTTTATTTATATTTACTTTCTTCGTTTATTCATCAAAAAAAACAAAACAGTTAAAATAATAATGCTTAATATTAAAATAGTATACATTATTCTAATTGTTACATTATTGTCAAAAAATATTATTTTACAATCAAGTCCTTTTTTTATTTCATTAATTATATTTATCGGGATATTTAGTCTATTCATTTCTCTAAAAGGGCCATTTAAAGAATGATTCCTAAATAGAGATGTTGCGTAAGTACTTGGAAGAAATGATAATATTTTTTGAAGAGTTTGATTAAATGACGAAATAGGCATATATGCCCCGCATATAAAGCCATATCCTGCACTCACCATTGTTCCAACGGCAGTTATTTGTCCTTGACTCGATAAATTATAATTAACCACTGATGATAATGCTGTTCCAAAAAGAGATAAAATCAAAATATCAAATAAGATAAGTATTACATCATTTATATTCATATACCATCCCTGAAAATAAATATATACAAAGCATATTATTGCTACTATAACATTTACTAATATTGTGGAAATAAAGGTAGAAGCGAAATAACTTAATCCAATGGCAAATTTACTTGTTGGGGTTACATTAATGTCTTTGATTGAATTATTTACCTTATCCTGGACCATAAGTAAATTTGAAGTAAAAGCTACTGTAATACAACTTACTGAAAGTAATGATGATACTAATTGTCCACCTACTAGGGAATTTATTAATTTATCTGATATTTTAAATCCTTCAGGTATAATTGATATAAAATTATCTCTATATATTCCTGCAAGAAATGTTGCATATAAAACTAATAAAATGATTGGAGTTATTAAAGAAGTAAAAAACATTCCTTTATCTGAAAAGTATACTTTAACATTTCTTTTGGTAAGATTAATAAGCTCTCTCACTACTCCACCTCCAAATCGTATCCAGTAGCATTAAGAAATACATCATCCATTTTCCCTTTAACAATCTCATAATCTTTAAACAAATTCCTGTTTTTTATGATTAATTCTGTTGCTTCTTCTAATGTTTTTATTTCAATTTTAAATCCATCTCTTATTCTTATATATGGTTTATTTAACTTTTTTATTTCATCTTCACTGATATTATAAATAAGTATCATATCATATGCATATTTATTTTTTAATTCAAGTGGAGTTCCCTCTGCTATAATACTTCCTTTATCTAAAATAACTATATAATCTGAATCTGCTGCTTCTTCCATATAATGAGTTGTTAAAAAAATTGTTAAATTTTGTTTCTTTCTCAACAAATTAAGAACTTTCCAAATTTTCTTTCTTGTTCCTGGATCAAGTCCTGTTGTTGGTTCGTCAAGAATTAAAATTTCAGGGTTATGAATTATTGCTCTAGCAATATCGGCTCTTCTTCTTTGACCACCAGATAACTCTCTAATAGGTTGTTTTTCTATTTCTTTTAAATCAAATAAACTTGATAATTCGTCATACCTTTTTATAAAATCTTTCCCTGTAATGTTATAAAGAGCAGCCTTTATTTTTAGATTATCATAAACAGTTAGTGATTTATCTAGTAAAGATTCTTGAAATACTACACCAATTTTTTTCTTAATATATTTGTCATCACAATCAACATCCTGATCACAGACTAAAACAGTTCCAGAGTCCTTTCTTAACTCTCCACATATAATATTAATTGTTGTACTTTTACCTGCACCATTGATTCCAAGAAAAGAAAAGAGTTCCCCTTTTTTTACTTTAAAACTTAAATTATTAACCGCTTTGATATTTCCATAACTTTTCGTTAAATTATCTATTTTTATAATACCTTCCATTATATTTCTCCAATCAATTTATTACTTTATCTTTATAGTTAGATACTGGTTTAAAGGTTAATCGATGATACTTAGTAATACCATACTTTTCTATTGCTTCAAGATGTTTTTTAGTGCCATATCCCTTATTATTTTTTAAATCATACATCGGATATTTTTTATCTAATTCATACATCATTTTATCCCTTGTTACTTTAGCTATTACAGAGGCCGCTGCAATAGATATTGATTTTGCGTCCCCTTTAATAATACTAGTCGTAGGTACATTAATATCTAGAGGCATGGCATCTATTAAAACATGTTCTAATTCTATATTGGTATTTTTTATAGCTTCTTTCATAGCTATTTTAGTTGCTTCATAGATGTTTACTTCATCAATTTTCTTTTCGTCAACTACTCCTATTCCTACCGCAATTGCTTTTTCTCGTATAATATCATAAAATAAATTCCTTTTCTTTTCGGATAATTTCTTAGAGTCAGTTAATCCTTCTAATACAAAGTCTTTTGGTAAGACCACGCATGCTGCGACAACACTTCCTATTAAAGGACCCCTTCCTACTTCATCTACTCCTCCAATTAGGTTTAATCCTTTAGCATATAATTCTTTTTCATATTTATATAAATCTTCCATTAGTTAAATTTACCTCTTATATTATTTAATTTAGTTTGATTATTAAAGCTATTCATGCCATTTATATTTTTCTGTAAATTACTTACTTGCTCGTTTGGACTTAATGGCCTTGGAGTATTTCTTTTTTCTGTTGGATGTTTTATATTAAATAATTTATCAATAAAATTTTTTTCTCTTTCTCTTGCCTTTTTTACATCGTCATTATGATTAGCTTTCCATGTTCTATCAAATACTTTAGTTAAATCTTCATTTCTATTATTAATTTGCATTATAGTCCCTCTTTCTATTTAATTGTATCACAATAATTTAAAAAAAACTATTAATTAATACATTCCTAGTATTTTTTTAATAGTTTCATTACTTAAACTAGCTAAATGCCAATTACCATTTGCATCTTTATTTACTTCAAAGTCAATAGTATATAACACTTTATCATTTACTTTTTCTAAAGAATCTAATTTGGCATTATTATATTCTTCGACTGTATAGTCATCTCTTTGTAAATAGGCAGAGGATACTTCATTAATACTCTTTTTGTAATCTAATACTTCTATTTCAACAGTAATAGTAGCGCTATCTCCATCATATCTTTCATCTTTTACTTCATATGACAAATTTTTATATTGTTTTTCAATTATTTTTCTAAATCTTTCTACTTGGGATGAAGTAAGTGTTTCTTCACTAACTGCATTATTTATACCTTCTATAATATCTTTATCTAATGTTTGATACTTTGTAAGAAGATCTTCTACTTTAGATGTTGGGCTATTTGATAGTGAGCATCCTACGAGTATTAGCAAAAATGTAAATACTAAAATAATTTTTTTCATTATATCACCATTTATATTTTTACTAATAAATATTAAAATATACTAAAAATCGTATGTATTTATAATATTTATTATTATACTCTGACTATATCCTTGTGATAATAAATGATTATATATTTTATTTTTTAAATTAACACCAGAGTATTTCTTATTAATTCTTATATCTTTATCAATTATTTTTCTTATTCTTTCTTCAAGCAAATTATTATCTATATTAGAAATATTCTCTTCAATAATAATATTATCTATACCAAGTCTTTCTAATTCTTTTCTTATTTTGTAATCTCCCATAGTAGTAAAACTTAGCTTATCCTTTATAAAAGCTTTAGTAAATATTTCATCATTTAAAAATTTATTTTTTATTAGTTTATCACATACTCTATTTACTATATCTATATCTTTTTCTTTTTTTTGTAAGTAAGCTTTTATTTCTTTTATACTTCTTAATCTTACATTTATATATTTAATAGATATTTCGTATAACTCATATATTTTATTGTCTATATTTAACTTATCATATAATTCTTTATCTATTTCTTTTTTTAATAATAGTTCATTTTCCGTAATAACATTTTCATTTAAAGTTATTATTTCACCATTATCTAAGTAAACATTATAATTATTTTTTTTATTTCTTTCATATTTAATTATTTTCATATGAACCTCCTAGTAGAAAGAAAGAGAAAGTCTATTCTGATTTTGTACTTTCTCTTACATATTTTTTCTTTTCTTCCATCATTACGTTGGATATATTTTGTTCTATTTCTGACAAGGCAGCTTTATCAATGTTGGACAGAATTACTATTTCTTTAACTGTATCTATAACTACTTTTCCCCATAGCAATCCACTTCTTAAAGTTATATCATTAAATAAATCTGGAGTAATAGCCTTATAGAAGTAACCAAATAATAGCCTTTTTGTAGCTACAAGTAATCTTTTATTTGTTAACACGATTACATTGGTATTTATAAATTCATAGCTTTTAAAGTTTTTTTGAGCTACGAAAACATACTTTATTTCTTCATCATTTCCAACAAATTTTTGAGCTAGTTTTGAATGTGCCTTTATTCTAAATGCTACTGTTGCAGGATATTTTCTTTTGAATTCCTTCGCTTTTTCATAAACAGTAACCATATTCTTTATTCTCCCACCTTAAAATTCTCTTTAACAAAACTTACAAATTCATCTTTTTCAACATAACCACTTATTGAATCAACGATGTTTTCACCATACATAAATAATGTCGTAGGTGTTCCCCATTTATTTCTCTTTAAATACTTATTAGTAGATGATAATTCTTCACTATCTTCTTCAGTTAAATTAGTAAGATTGATATAGTAGAATGGTAATTTATATTCACCTGCTACTTCTTCAACTATTGGTTCATACATTTCACAATATCCACATCCATCTCTTACGATTACTACTAAGAAAAGTTCATTATTAGCTACTTTTTCTTTATACTGATCATAAGTAATTTCAGTAAATCCTGCTTCACCAGTTAAAGCCACTGGTAACTCTATATCTAATTTTTCTTTCTTAGATGATGTTAGAACAAGCCCTACCACTAAAAGAACTACTACTAAAAGAATTAAAATGATATCTTTTTGTTTAGAAGTTAAACTAAAAGATTTCTTTTCTTTCTTAACTTTTTCTTCTACCTTTTTAGTTTCCTTTATTTCAGTAACTTTAATTTCTTCCTTCTTAATATTATTCTTTTTTACTTCTTTATTATTATTTCCCTTTCCATTTTTTTTATTATTTGTTTTGTTTTTTGAATTATTTGCCATAATTAATATACCTCCTAGAAATAAGTTTACACTTAAATATCCAAAAAAGCAAGTATTTATCTTGCATTTTGTTTATTTTTACTTATTAAATCTAAATATTGTACTTATTCAGCTAGAAAATTTTTTGTCTCATTGTTGTCTATAATGCGATTTAAACAAACCGCATCCTAACAAAATTTTAAAAGAAATTACAGTTTATTTTTTAATTATTAGCACCCATATTTGTGTATATTTTCTGTCATGTCAACTAAGGCAGCATTTTAATTAGTTATTAGAAATAATGTACTATGATTATTATATTAATATATCTCAATATTAATTAATGTCTCAACTTCAATATATAATTAATCTAATGCTGATTAATTCACATTTTTTTATTTTTTTTTATTTTTTTTGAAAAAGTGGTTGACAAATATGTTAAGTTAGATTATTATATTAATCACCAGTTCGATATTTAGGCGAATTGGTGCTAGTATCACACTAGCCAACCCCTTTTTATTCTTTTTGAGAGACTGTTCCTTAGGGGGTCAGTCTCTAATTTTTTTTATGATAATAAAAGTTCCATATTAATCATGGAACTTTTTATATTAACAACTTATTTAGTTTGATAGTTTGAACCGCTAAGTTGGTTTTCTCCTAATTTAACTAATCTCTTAGTAATTTCTCCACCAACTGAACCATTAGCTCTAGAAGTTGCATCTGGTCCTAAATT
>AUXO011498452.1_pt1 | contig 16824 bp, 13 predicted proteins | sample 768731 | NCBI WGS metagenome assembly AUXO01 (sample SAMN02715735, study PRJNA202380) | gut metagenome | biome: sheep rumen | host: Ovis aries | place: New Zealand: Palmerston North
AAAAGTACGCTCATGAACCAGTTGGTTGGTGAGCGTATTTCAATTGCGACGTTTAAGGCCCAGACGACGCGTCACCGCATCATGGGCATAGTGAACACCCCCGAGATGCAGATTGTGTTCTCTGACACGCCAGGCGTGCTGAAGCCGAACTACAAACTGCAGGAGTCGATGCTGGCATTTTCGGAGTCAGCCCTTCAGGATGCCGACGTGCTGCTCTACGTGACTGACGTGGTGGAGAACCCCGAGAAGAACATGGACTTCTTAGAGAAGGTGCAGAAGATGGAGATTCCCGTGATTCTGCTGATTAATAAGATAGATATGGCCCCCTCGGGGACGGAAGGGGGGACTGATAATTGGCTTTCTAGTATTGTTGAGAAGTGGCATGGGCTGCTGCCCAAGGCAGAGATTCTGCCTATTTCGGCTAAGAACAAGTTTGGCACCGACATGCTCTTGAAACGTATTCAGGAACTGCTGCCCGAGAGTCCAGCCTACTTCGACAAGGACCAACTGACCGACAAGCCCGCCCGCTTCTTCGTCAGCGAGATTATCCGCGAGAAGATATTGTTGTACTACGACAAGGAGATACCCTACGCAGTAGAGGTGAGGGTGGAGCAGTTCAAGGAGACCCAGAAAAGCATCCACATCAATGCCGTTATCTACGTGGAGCGTGAGAGTCAGAAGGGCATCGTCATCGGCCATCAGGGCGTGGCGCTGAAGAAGGTCAGCACCGAAGCCCGCAAGGCACTTGAGAAGTTCTTTGGCAAGACCGTTTATCTGGAGACCTTTGTCAAGGTGGATAAGGACTGGCGCTCCAGTCAGCGTGAATTGGATTCATTTGGCTATAACCCAGAATAATATAAAAAGATGAGAAAGATTGTTCTTTTCCTGTTAGTGCTGGTAGGATTCCAGCAGATGGGCATTGCTGCCGTTCATGATGACTGGCAGCCCGTGAGTGACGAGCAGGCTGTGGCTTTTGTAGAGAACTTCTATTCCTGCATGTCAATGGATAATGGCCGTTGGGATGACGCAGTGCTGGAGCAGTATCTGGCCCCTTCGGTACTCAAGATGCTTCAAGAAGCGGCTGCTGACAATGAGTCGAAATATGCCTCGTGGCTATTGTCAGCTACTGACGACATGGAGATGATTAAACCGTCAATCCATTCGGAGAGTCCGGTAATGACTGCCGACGGCCGGGTAGCAAAGGTACAATCAGTTTTTTACTGGGGTGATACATGGCTTCGTGACACACAGACCATATACTTTACCGTAAAGAGCAAGGGCGGCCGGCTGATGATTACGCAGGTTGACGGTGCTGACGGAACGGCAGCGGCCAGTATATGGCAGCAGTTGGAATCGCGCGATGAAGGACGGGAGATGGCTGCAGAAGAAGCCGCCGAAGAAAAACCTCAACCGCAGTTTGAGGGTAACATTGGTCCGTTCCCTGTCACACTCTTTATGGACCCCACTGTTTTTGAGGAGGGTGCAGAAGTAGGAAGTTATTATTATAATGAGCGCCCCAACTCCGTGTTTACACTGGTGTTAGTGACCAATGAGGCTGTCAATGCCAGCGGCTCTATGCACATTGTGCTCAAAGAATATACTGCCAACGGAAATCATACCGGTACGTTTGACGGTCAGTATGAGTGTCGTGGTGGAGGATATGAAGGAACCTTCACTACATCGAAGGGCAAGAAGTACCAATTTGAATTGATGGAGAAATAAAGATGGCAAACTTAGTAGCAATAGTAGGACGCCCGAACGTGGGTAAATCGACCTTGTTTAACCGTTTGACGAACAGTCGTCAGGCCATAGTGAGCGATGAGGCCGGCACCACGCGTGACCGTCAGTACGGCAAGTGTGAGTGGAATGGCCGCGAGTTTTCGGTCGTCGATACTGGCGGCTGGGTGGTTAACTCAGATGACATCTTCGAGGAAGAAATCCGTAAACAGGTGATAGTGGCCACAGAAGAGGCAGACCTCGTGCTGTTCCTGGTAGATATCAAGAACGGTGTTACCGATCTGGATATTGACGTGGCACAGATACTGCGCCGCTCGAAGCTGCCCGTAGTACTGGTGGCAAACAAGGCTGACGACGGCAAAGACCTGTATGGTCAGTATGAGTTCTACAAGCTGGGGCTGGGTGACCCGTTCTGTGTCAGTGCAGCTACCGGTTCTGGAACTGGCGACCTGTTGGACTATGTGCTGGAGAAACTCCCCGTTGCCCAGGCTGACGATGTGGAGGACGGAACGCCTCGCTTTGCTGTGGTGGGTCGTCCGAATGCTGGCAAGTCGAGCATTATCAATGCCTTTATCGGTGAAGACCGTAATATAGTGACCGAGATAGCGGGTACCACCCGTGACTCTATCTATACCAAGTACGACAAGTTCGGCTTTGACTTCTATTTGGTCGATACTGCGGGTATTCGCCGTAAGAACAAGGTCACAGAAGACTTGGAGTTCTATAGCGTCATGCGTAGCATTCGTGCCATTGAGAACTCTGACGTCTGCATACTGATGCTGGATGCCACCCGTGGCATTGAGGCGCAGGATATGAACATCTTCCAGCTTATACAGAAGAACAATAAGTCGCTTGTGGTGGTCGTCAACAAATGGGACTTGGTGGAAGATAAGTCGCAGGAAGCCATCAAGACCTTTGAATCAGCCATTCGCAACCGCATGGCGCCATTTGTGGATTTCCCCATCATCTTTGCTTCGGCGCTGACCAAACAGCGCATCTTCAAAGTGCTTGAGACGGCCAAGCAGGTCTATCTGAACCGCAAGGTGAAGATTGGCACATCGAAGCTGAACGAGGTGATGCTGCCCATCATTGAAATGACGCCGCCGCCCAGCATCAAGGGCAAGTATATAAAGATCAAGTACGTCAGTCAGGTGCCTGACACGCAGATTCCTACGTTCGTGTTCTATGCCAACCTGCCACAATACGTGAAAGAGCCCTACAAGCGATTCCTCGAGAACAAACTGCGTGAGAACTGGACGCTGACGGGAACGCCGATCAACGTGTTCGTGCGTCAGAAGTAAGCATCAAAGTGATAATCAGATGATGGGCATGGAAGTATATTGGCTGTATTCACTTTAGCAGCCATCTTCCGTCTTGCTGTACCATTGGCACGCAGATTTCTTCGGAAGTCGCATCGGCAAAGCGGAGTAAGAGAAAAACTTCCATACAATGTAGCGTAGTGTCGTTTCTGGCACTACGCACTTCTATGGTCTTAATGCCTTGGTGCAATTGCTTCAGCCGCTCAGTGTATTGCTTGGCCGAAGCACGCAGCTGTTCAGTGTAGTCGGCTGGTGCATTCTTTGTGCCACTGACGCCTTCCAAGTATTTGTCGTATTCGCCGGTAGCCAGATGCTCGTAGTAGCCTTTAGCTGCCAACGATGCCTGCTCTTCTGGAGTCAGTTCGTTGCTACAGGAAGTGAAGAGCGACAACTGCAGCACAACAGCAGTTGCGCACAGCAAGAGTCCTCGTATGATGTTTGTTCTTTTCATTTGTCTTTTTTCTCATGCTCCAGCACCACGCTGCGCATGTTTTTCAGCAGGTCGCTGGCGAAGATGAAATCTGTGAGCCGCTCGTTGGTAGAGTGCATGATGTCGGCTGACACACCCTGCCACTCTTTGCGTCCCTCATAAATAAAGATAATGTTCTCGCCAATGCCCATCACAGAGTTCATGTCGTGGGTGTTGATAATAGTGGTCATGTTATATTCCTGTGTGATGGAATGAAGCAGTTGGTCGATGACCAACGAAGTCTTGGGGTCAAGTCCGGAGTTGGGCTCATCGCAGAACAGGTACTTCGGATTCATAGAAATGGCGCGGGCTATGGCAACGCGCTTCTGCATGCCACCGCTTATCTCTCCAGGATATTTTTCTTCTGCATCCAGCAGGTTGACTCGGTCCAGACATTCCTTGGCACGCTTGATGCGGTTGCGGAGTGTCATAGGGGCAAACATATCGAGGGGGAACATGACATTCTCTAATACCGTCATGGAGTCGAACAGAGCCGCCGACTGGAAAATCATGCCCATCTCGCGTCGCATCATGATTTTCTCCTTCTTTGTCATGGACACAAAGTCACGACCGTCGTACAGCACTTGTCCGCTGGTTGGGGTAAGCAGTCCTACGAGGTTCTTCATCAGCACGGTCTTGCCACTACCGCTCCTTCCGATGATGAGGTTGGTCTTTCCATTCTCGAAAGTGGTACTGATGTCCTTCAGCACTTCGAGGTCCTCAAAACTCTTATATAGGTTTTTGACTTCAATCATGACAGCAGTTTAGTTAGGAATACGTCAGAGAAAAGAATGAGCACGCTTGAGGTGACAACAGCATCGGTAGAAGCCTTGCCCACGTTGACAGAGCCACCTTCTACCGTGTAGCCGAAATAGCTTGGCACACTTGAGATGATGAAGGCGAAGAAAGTACTCTTAATAATACTCATCCATACAAACCATGGGATGAACGAGTGTTGTAGTCCCAACGTCAGGTCTTCAGGCGGGAGGATGCCTCCTATGTATGACGTGGCATAGGCTCCAAGTATGCCCGTGGCAGATGAGAAGATGACGAGGAATGGCATAATGGTCATCATGCCGAAAATCTTGGGCAATATAAGGTAGCAGGCAGAGTTGATGCCCATAATGTCGAGGGCATCAATCTGCTGTGTGACACGCATGGTGCCCAGCTCAGAAGCGATGTTTGAACCCACCTTGCCTGCCAGGATAAGACACATGATACTGCTGGAGAACTCAAGGAGCATGATTTCGCGGGTAGTATAACCGGTCACCCAGCGTGGCATCCAAGGGCTCTGGATGTTGAGCTTCATCTGAATGCAGATAACGGCTCCGATGAAGAACGAGATTAGCAGCACAATGCCAATAGAGTTGACACCCAGCTGTGCCATCTCCTTGATATATTCCTTCAGAAACATTCTCAGCCGTTCTGGTCTTGAGAACGTACGCCCCATGAGCACCAGATAGTTTCCGAAAGAGGTTAGCCATTTCTTTAAAAGCATAATCAATCGTATTTTGTTTGCCTCATTGACGGTGCAAAGGTACAAAAAGCTGTGTAGATAGCCGTGAGGGACAGGGCAAAAAAGCTTCTTAAAAAACGTTAAACTGAAGGAAATCCGTTCTTTTTTTCTTATAAGGCTTCAAAAACGGCAGAAAATTCGTACCTTTGCAAATCCAAAACAGAGAAAAATGGACGAACAACAGACAATAGCAGCTGCCCCCGAGCAGCAGCAGATGACACTCAGGGCTGAAGGCCTGGTGAAGCGCTACGGCAAGCGTACGGTGGTGAACGATGTCAGCATCAACGTCCGACAGGGCGAAATAGTCGGTCTGTTAGGACCGAACGGAGCTGGTAAGACGACATCGTTCTATATGACGACAGGGCTCATTGTGCCCAATGCGGGTCACATCTATCTGGACGACCTTGAGGTGACAGACTATCCTGTGTATAAGCGTGCCAGGGCCGGCATCGGCTATCTGGCGCAGGAGGCATCCGTGTTCCGCAAAATGTCAGTAGAGGATAACATACTGAGTGTACTTGAGATGACAGGTAAACCGCGCGACTACCAACTGGAAAAGCTAGAGAGTCTGATTAAGGAGTTCCGTCTTGGAAAGGTGCGTAAGAACAAGGGTGACCAGCTCTCAGGTGGTGAGCGCCGAAGGACAGAGATTGCCCGTTGTCTGGCCATAGAGCCAAAGTTCATCATGCTTGATGAGCCTTTTGCCGGCGTTGACCCCATAGCCGTTGAAGACATCCAGCAGATTGTGTGGCGTCTGAAGTATCGTAACATCGGTATCCTGATTACCGACCATAACGTGGAAGATACGCTTTGTATTACCGACCGTGCCTATCTGTTGTTTGAAGGCCGTATTCTGTTCCATGGTTCACCGGAGGAACTGGCTGCAAATCCTATTGTACGAGAGAAATATCTTACCAACTCATTCGTGCTTCGTCAGAAAGACTTCCAGAAACTGGAAGAGGAACGTCAGCAGAAGGAAGCAGAAGAAGACGTTAATAATTCATAATTCATCATTCATAATTCATAATTATTGCGTACCTTTGCACCTCCTTTTAGAAAATTGGAGATTATATATTGTTGAATAGTAAATTGTAAATAGTCAAAAAGTTAATAATAAAGATGAATATTCAGTTTGAAAATCCTGACAAGGTGAATGGTCTGATGACACTGACCATTGAGAAGGCAGACTATGAAGAAAAGGTAGAGAAGGCGCTGAAGAACTATCGTAAGCGCGCTCAGATTCCTGGTTTCCGTCCAGGCATGGCCCCCATGTCGATGATTAAGCGCCAGTATGGCATGTCGGTTAAGGTGGATGAGGTTAATCGTCTGCTGGGTGAGAAACTTTATGAGTATATTCGTGAGAATAAGATTCAGATGCTGGGTGAGCCTCTGCCAAACGAAGAGAAACAGAAGCCGCTCGATTTTGAGGGCGACGGTCCTCTGGAGTTCGTGTTCGATATTGCCGTGGCTCCTGAGTTCAAGGCTGAATTGACCAATAAGGACAAGGTTGATTATTATCATATCGAGGTAGATGACAAGCTCATCGACCAGCAGGTTCAGATGTACCAGTCGCGTGGTGGTCAGTATGAGAAGGTTGAGACTTATCAGAGTCGTGACATGCTGAAGGGTGACCTTCGCGAATTAGACGCAGAAGGTAACACCAAGGAAGACGGTATTACCGTGAGTGAAGCAATCATGATGCCCGAATATATTAAGGTAGATGACCAGAAGAAACTGTTTGATGGCTGTAAGCTTGGTGACATAATCACCTTCAACCCCAAGAAGGCCTATCCGGATAACGACAGCGAAGTGGCTGCTCTTCTGAAGCTGAAAAAAGAAGATGTGGCAGAACTGACGGCCGATTTCAGCTATCAGGTAACGGAAATCTCGCGTTTCGTTCCTGCTGCTGTCGATCAGAAACTGTTTGACCAGGTGTTTGGCGAGGGAGCCGTGAAGGACGAGAAGGAGTTCCGCCAGAAGATAGCAGACTCCCTTAAGCCCCAGTTGATAATTGACAGCGACTACAAGTTCTTGCAGGATGTTCGTGCCTATGTGGAGAAGAAGGTCGGTAAGCTGGAGTTCCCAGAGGCTCTGCTGAAGCGCATGATGCTTAATAATAACAAGGACAAGGGCGCAGACTACGTGGAGAAGAACTTCGAGGGTAGCATTCGTGAGCTGGAGTGGCACCTCATCAAGGAGCAGCTTGTTGCAACCAACGAGATTAAGATTGAGGATGCTGACGTGAAGAGCGTAGCCAAAGAAGCAGCCCGGGCCCAATTTGCCCAGTATGGCATGACAGATGTTCCTGAGGAGTATCTTGACAACTATGCAGAGGAAACACTCAAGAAGCGCGAAAATGTTGACGGCCTGGTTGACCGTGCCATTGACATTAAGCTCACCGAGCAGTTGAAAAAAGTTGTTAAATTGAATGAAAAGAAGGTTACTCTTGACGAGTTTAACAAGATGATGGAAGGAAAATAAATAAATTTTCCAAAAAATATCTACAAATATTGTAGGTTATCGACTTTTTTTATTAATTTTGTTGCTACAAATTTAATGAAAGGCCGATAACCTACATTTTTAATTAAGAATTATGAACGATTTTAGGAAATATGCGACAAAGCATTTAGGTATGAACAGCATGGTGCTTGACGACGTTATTAAGTCTCAGGCACAGTATTTGAACCCCTACATTCTGGAGGAGCGCCAGTTGAATGTAACACAGATGGACGTGTTCTCACGTCTGATGATGGACCGCATCATCTTCCTCGGTACTGAAATTGACGACTATACAGCCAACACCCTGCAGGCCCAGTTGCTGTACCTTGACTCTGTTGACAGTGGTAAGGACATCTCCATCTATATTAATTCACCGGGCGGCAGCGTTACGGCAGGTCTCGGCATCTATGACACAATGCAGTTTATAACGAGTGACGTGGCAACTATCTGCACAGGAATGGCCGCTTCGATGGCCGCTGTGCTGTTGGTGGCAGGCCAGGAAGGCAAGCGCTCCGCTCTGACCCACAGCCGTGTCATGATTCACCAGCCGCTTGGTGGCGTTCAGGGACAGGCCAGCGATATTGAGATTGAGGCCAAGGAAATTCTGAAATTCAAGAAAGAACTTTATACCATCATTGCCAACCACTCGCACACGCCCTATGAAAAGGTGTATGCAGACTCAGACCGTAACTACTGGATGAATGCAGAGGAGGCCAAGGAGTATGGCATGATAGATCAGGTATTAGTAAGAAAGTAAGGACGTCCGATGAAGAAACAATGTAACTTTTGCGGTCGGAACGAGCGGGAAGTAAAACTGCTTATCTCAGGACTTAATGGCTTCATCTGTGATGAGTGTGCGTCACAGGCATACCAGATAGTTCAGCAGCAACAGCTTAATACCGGCTCGCAGCAGAACGGAAAGTCAAAGCTTAAGAACATACCTAAGCCGAAGGAAATCAAGGAATATCTGGACCAGTATGTCATTGGTCAGGATGAGGCTAAACGTTTCCTGTCGGTAGCCGTCTATAATCATTATAAGCGCTTGCAGCAGCCCGTGGATGACGACGGCGTGGAGATAGAGAAGAGTAACATCATTATGGTGGGCTCTACGGGAACAGGTAAAACGCTGCTGGCTCGTACCATTGCCAAACTGCTCGACGTGCCGTTTACTATTGTTGATGCTACGGTGTTTACAGAGGCCGGTTATGTGGGTGAGGACGTAGAGAGCATACTCTCGCGACTGCTCCAGGTGGCTGACTATAATTTGGAAGCAACCCAGCGGGGTATCGTCTTTATTGACGAGATAGACAAGATAGCCCGTAAGAGTGACAACCCCTCGATTACCCGTGATGTCAGTGGTGAAGGTGTTCAGCAGGGATTGCTGAAGCTGCTGGAAGGAACCATCGTCAATGTGCCGCCCAAGGGTGGACGTAAGCATCCTGACCAGGATTATATACATGTGGATACACATAATATATTATTTATATGTGGCGGAGCTTTTGATGGCATTGAGCGGAAGATTGCCCAGCGAATGAACACGCATGTGGTGGGCTATAACTCTGTTCAGAACGTGGCGAAAATAGACAAGGACGACCTGATGAAATACGTTGTGCCACAAGACTTGAAGTCGTTTGGCCTGATTCCGGAAATTATTGGACGTCTGCCTGTGCTTACCTATCTGAATCCGTTGGACCGCCCTGCATTGGAGAGGATTCTGACCGAGCCCAAGAACAGCATTGTAAAACAGTACAAGAAACTGTTTGAGATGGATGGCATAGAGCTGACATTCGACAAGGATGCCTTGGAGCTGATAGTCGATAAGGCAGTGGAGTATAAGCTTGGTGCTCGTGGGCTGCGCTCCATTGTTGAGAGCATCATGATGGATGCCATGTTCGAGATTCCCTCTAAAAGAATAAAGAAGTTTAACGTGACGCTCGACTATGCCAAGCAACAGCTCGACAAGTCACATTTACAAAAAATAGACAACTAAAAACCCTTATATGACGAAACAACAGGACCTCACAAAAGCATTGAAGAAGTATTTCGGCTTTGGTAAGTTCAAAGGCGATCAGGAAGCCATTATTCAAAATGTGTTGGATGGTAATAATACGTTTGTACTGATGCCTACAGGTGGCGGAAAATCACTTTGCTACCAGTTGCCCTCCTTGCTCATGGAGGGCACGGCCATTGTGATTTCACCCCTGATTGCCCTCATGAAGAATCAAGTGGATGTTATCTCCCATCTGAGTGAGGTTCCTGGTACGGCACACTACCTTAACTCGTCCCTGAACAAGGCAGCCATTGACCAGGTGAAGGCAGACATTCTGGCTGGTGTTACCAAATTGCTGTATGTGGCGCCGGAGTCATTGACAAAAGAGGACAATGTTGATTTCTTGAAATCGGTTAAGATATCGTTCTATGCCATTGATGAGGCACATTGTATCTCAGAATGGGGACACGATTTCCGACCCGAATATCGCCGAATACGTCCTATTATCAATGAGATAGGTCTGGCGCCTATCATCGCGTTGACAGCAACAGCAACCGACAAGGTGCGTACAGACATCAAGAAAAGTCTGGGTATAGTGGATGCTGCTGAGTTCAAGAGCTCTTTCAACCGTCCAAACCTGTATTATGAGGTACGTCCAAAGACGAAGGATGTTGATAAGGACATCATTAGGTTTATTAAGCAGCACCCGGGAAAGAGCGGTATCATTTACTGCCTGTCTCGAAAGAAAGTGGAGGAACTGGCTGCCATCTTGAGAGCAAATGACATCAAGGCACAAGCGTATCATGCCGGACTTGACTCAGCAACACGCTCGCAGACGCAGGATGATTTCCTGATGGAGAAAATCGATGTTATCGTGGCAACGATAGCATTTGGTATGGGTATAGACAAGCCCGACGTACGTTTCGTTATTCACTACGATATTCCCAAGTCGCTTGAAGGCTATTATCAGGAAACAGGACGTGCAGGACGCGATGGCGGTGAAGGCATGTGCATTACGTTCTACTCTTACAAAGACCTTCAGAAACTTGACAAGTTTATGGAGGGGAAGCCAGTGGCAGAGCAAGACATCGGGCGGCAGCTTTTACAAGAAACAGCTGCTTATGCAGAAACCTCGGTCTGCCGGCGTAAGATGCTGCTTCACTATTTCGGTGAACAATACGACAAAGATAATTGTGGGAACTGCGATAACTGCCTGCATCCGAAGACCAAGATAGAAGGCATGAATCAGCTGGTCATCGTCTTGAAAGCCATTATTGCGCTGAAGGAGAACTTCCGTTCCGACTATCTCATTGACTTCATCATGGGCCATGAAACGGAAGAAATCATTGCCCATAAGCATCAAGACCACGAACTGTTCGGCATGGGTGAAGACGAGGACGAGAAAATCTGGAACCCAGTCATTCGTCAGGCATTGATTGCAGGGTTTATTAGAAAAGAGGTAGAGAACTACGGCCTGCTGAAGATTACCGCTTCCGGTAAACGGTTCCTGAAGAATCCACAGTCGTTTATGATTGTGGAAGATGCGGAATTCAAGGATGATGACGAATCGGCTTCTGAACACGAAGGTGGGACAAGCGCGCTGGATCCCGTACTTTGTGCCGTGCTGCGTGACTTACGTAAGAAGTGGAGCCGAAAGCTGGAGCGTCCGCCATATGTCATCTTCCAGGATGTCTCATTAGAGCAGATGGCTACCGACTATCCTGTCACACTGGATGAGCTGAAGAATATCCAGGGAGTTGGTGAGGGAAAGGTAAAGCAGCCTTATGCCAAGGAGTTTGTGGACCTGATTAAGCACTACTGTGATGAGAATGACATAGTACGTCAGTCAGATTATCGTGTCCGTACCGTGGCCAAGAAGTCGATGCTGAAAGTTAAGATTATTCAGTCTATTGACCGCCAGGTTGCCCTTGACGATATAGCGGCTGCACAGGGTATTGAGTTTGAAACACTCCTCGACGAGATAGAGGCCATAGTGTATAGCGGTACCAAGCTGAACATTGACTATTTCCTGGAAGAGGTGATGGACGAAGACCACATTGACGACATCTATGACTATTTTGCCGAGAGTGACACAGACAGCTTGGAGGCTGCCATTGAGGAATTAGGCGATGACTATAGCGAAGACGAGATTCGCCTAATCCGTATCAAGTTCATTTCTGAGATGGCCAATTAATTTTGGGATTTGAGGTTTGAGATTTGAGGTCTGAGGTTTAAAATGATGTGCTTTGTGTTAAAAATTACCAAGGCAATGCATAAATCTCAAATCTCAAACCTCAAACCTCAAAAATAATTCGTATCTTTGCACGCAATATAAAATTAAGGAGATATTTTATGTCATCATTTATTGCAGACAAGATTGTTATGGACGGCCTGACCTTTGACGACGTCCTCTTGATTCCCGCTTATTCAGAAGTCTTACCTAAGACGGTAGAGTTGAAAACGCGTTTTTCTCGTCATATCGAGTTAAACATTCCCTTTGTGACGGCCGCAATGGACACCGTTACCGAGAGCCAGATGGCTATTGCCATTGCCCGGGAAGGCGGTATTGGCGTTATTCACAAAAACATGTCTATTGAGAATCAGGCTCGTGAAGTGGCTATTGTTAAACGTGCTGAGAATGGTATGATTTACGACCCTATTACCATTCCGCGTGGCTCCACTGTGGCACAGGCTCTTGACATCATGGCAGAATACCATATTGGTGGTATTCCCGTGGTTGACGACGAGAAGCGTCTGGTAGGCATTGTGACCAATCGTGACCTTCGCTTTGAGCGCCGTCTGGACCGTCCCGTCGATGAAATCATGTCGAAAGAGAACCTTGTCACGACCCATCAGCAGACCGACCTGACTGCTGCTGCCGAGATACTTCAGCATAACAAGATTGAGAAGTTGCCAGTGGTTGACAAGGATAACCGGTTGGTAGGCCTGATTACCTATAAGGATATTACCAAGGCCAAAGATAAGCCAATGGCATGCAAAGATGACAAAGGCCGTTTGCGCGTTGCTGCCGGTGTCGGTGTGACTGCAGACACGCTGGACAGGATGCAGGCATTGGTCAATGCTGGTGCTGATGCTATTATCATTGATACTGCTCATGGTCATTCAAAAGGAGTTATCGACAAGCTGCGTGAGGCAAAAGCCTCTTTCCCCAATGTAGATATTGTTGTGGGTAATATAGCGACGGGTGCTGCAGCCAAGATGCTGGCTGAGAATGGTGCTGATGCCATAAAAGTCGGTATTGGTCCGGGCTCCATCTGTACTACTCGTGTGGTGGCCGGTGTCGGCGTTCCTCAGTTAAGTGCAGTCTATGATGTCTATACAGCGTTGAAGGGTACCGACATACCCCTTATTGCTGATGGTGGCTTGCGCTATTCTGGTGATGTTGTGAAGGCATTGGCAGCCGGTGGCTCCAGCGTAATGATTGGTTCGTTGGTGGCTGGAACAGAAGAAAGCCCGGGTGAAACGATTATCTTCAATGGCCGTAAGTTCAAGAGCTACCGTGGTATGGGTTCTTTGGAGGCAATGGAAAACGGTTCAAAAGACCGCTACTTCCAGTCAGACACCAAAGACGTGAAGAAGCTCGTACCCGAAGGAATAGCCGGCCGCGTACCTTATAAAGGCACTGTCCAGGAGGTCATCTACCAGCTGTCAGGTGGTCTGCGCTCAGGAATGGGCTACTGCGGTGCTGCAAACATAGAGCGTCTCCACGATGCGAAGTTCACGCGTATCACTAATGCTGGCGTGCAGGAGAGTCATCCGCATGATATTTCCATTACCAGCGAGGCACCTAATTACTCACGTCCTAACGATTAATATGGTAAACATGATAAGGTGGTTGCTGCTGTTCATCTGTAGCTTGTCTTCATTGGGCCTGTGGGCTCAAGGTGGCGATGACCCCGTTCTGCTGACTGTGAATGGTATGCCCGTAAATCGTTCTGAGTTTGTTTACAGCTATCAGCGAAACAAAAGCCAGAATGACGGTGAGCGAGTGACGGCCAGTGACTATCTTGAAAGATTTGTTGATTATAAGCTGAAGCTGGCAGCTGCGTTGGATGCTGGTTATGTATTGCCGAATTCCGTGAGCGACAGCCCTGCAACAGCCGAGCGGCAAATGTATAATGAAGTCGAAGCAGAGAAGTGCTATCGACAGGTCTGTCAGGCCTATGGTAATCAGGATTTGGTCTATCCGGCACAAATCCTGTTAAGCGTTGATACGAGAGCGTCGTCAGCAAAGGCGGAGAAAGTCAAGGTACGTATAGATTCCGTATATAACGCATTGCAGCGAGGGGCAGACTTTGCAGAGCTGGCCCGAGAGTTGTCAGATGATGTGACGGCAACGTGTGGCGGAGAGATGGGCTGGGTAGCCCCCAACCAACTGCTTGAGGAGATAGAGCGTACGGCCTATTCCTTGCGGAAAGGTGAGTTTAGCCTGCCGTTTCAGTCCCCTGCGGGTTGGCATATTGTCAAATTAATCGACCGCCAGCCAGCAAGAAGTGAGACAGTCCACCAGTGGTATCTGGCTCCTCGTATGGTAAAGAGTGGGGGAGTCCTGCCGTCGGCTGATGACCAGAACCTGGCCCGTGAGTATAACGAGGGTATGCTGATTAGTCAGATGACGCAGCAAACCATTTACGACCAGCCGGAGCCAGCTGAGAAGGATTTGAAACGCTATTTCAAGAAGAACAAGAAACGTTACGGTAAGAAACTGAAGAAGCGTGACTTCCCCTTGGTGCGCGACTTGGTGTTGGCTGATTATCGGCAGTTCCAGGAACAGAAATGGGTTGTTGATCTTCGCCACCGATATAAAGTAAAAGTAAATAAATCTATATTAAGGACGATAGAATGAGGAATCCGCAGAAAATAGTAATAGGCCTGCTCGCCTTGTTGCCGTTTGTTGCATTGACGGCTCATGTGCCTGGTATTGACGATGATGACCCGACAAGTCGCAATGTCATTGACGAAGTGATATGGGTGGTTGGTGATGAGCCAATACTGAAGTCGGAGGTCGAAGGCTTGCGCCTGCAGGCTGAAATGGAAGGAGTGCGTTGGAAAGGTGACCCTGACTGTGCTATCCCTGAGCGAATAGCGATTGAGAAACTGTTCTTGCATCAGGCAGCCATCGACAGTGTCGAGGTGACAGAGTCGGAGGTGGCTTCCAATGTGGAGCAGCGCCTGGAGTATTTTATCGCTCAGGCAGGTTCGCGTGAGAAACTGGAGGAATACAGGGGACAAAGCCTGAGTCAGATACGCAGTCAGATGCGCGAAGAGCTGAGAAAGCAGATGCTGATTCAGCGCATGCGAGAGAAACTGGTTGAGAACATCGCTGTGTCACCAGCTGAGGTGCGTCGCTATTTCAGCACCTTGTCTCCTGACAGCATACCTTTCGTGCCTACAGTCGTTGAAGTGCAGATTCTTACCCAGACACCAAGAGTGGAACAAGAGGAAATCAACCGCATAAAAGACGAGTTGCGCGAATATACTGACCGTGTGAATAAGGGTGAGACGACCTTCCAGACTTTGGCCCGTATGTATTCGGAAGACCCCGGTTCTGCACGCTATGGTGGTGAGCTGGGCTTCGTGGGGCGTGGAACGCTGGACCCCGCCTTTGCTGCTGTCGCCTTTAACCTGACTGATCCGCGTAAGATATCAAAGATTGTTGAGTCAGAATACGGTTATCACATCATTCAGCTGGTTGACAAGCGCGGTGACAAGGTGAACGTGCGCCATATACTTCGCAAGCCTCAGATTTCCCAGGAGTCCATTGACAAGGCTTTGGCCCGCTTGGATTCTATAGGAAACGATATCCGTGACGGTAAGTTCACGTTTGACGAGGGTGCTTCGGTCATCTCTGACGATAAGGATACCCGTAATAATCATGGTTTGATGGCGAACTCTACTGAGGATATGCGCCGGACTTCGAAATTCCGTATGCAAGACCTTCCGCCTGAGATAGCACGCATCGTTGATACCATGCAGGTGGGGAATATTTCACAACCGTTCCAGATGATCAATGCCCGTGGAAAGACGGTATGTGCCATCGTGAAGCTGAAGAGTCGTATTGACGGTCATAAAGCCACTATTACGGAAGACTTCCAGGTCATGAAGGACGTGGTGCTTAACAAGCGTAAGGAGGAATGCATCAGTCAGTGGATAGAAAAGAAGATAAAAACGGTATATGTACGTCTGAACGATCGCTATCGCGACTGTCAGTTCGAACATCAAGGATGGGTTAAATGACATTGAGGAAGTTAGCACATCGGCTGTTTGGCGGGCATAGAGCTTTACTGTTTGTAGTTCTATGCCTGTGTGGCCTTTGTGTCGTAGAGTCAATGCCGCCAGCGAGGAAGAAGAAGCCACGCAAGCCCAAGGTAACCGATAAGCGAATTTATCTGGTACATGCTGACGAGCTGCGTTACGACCAATACCAAAACCGTGATGCGCAGGTGCTGAGGGGAAATGTTCATTTTGACCACATGGGCGCACGCCTCTATTGTGACAGTGCCAATTTCTTTGAAGCCAGTAATTCGTTCGAAGCTTTCGGCCATGTTAAGATGTATCAGGGTGACACGCTCTCTTTGTTCAGTGACTATGCCTATTATGACGGAAACGACGAACTGGCCCGTGCCCGCTATAACGTGGTGTTGAAGCACCGTAAGACCACGCTCTATACCGACAGCCTTGACTATGACCGCATGTACGACCTGGGTTATTTCTTTGAAGGCGGTAAACTGGTTGACAACGGGAGCGTGCTGACATCGGACTGGGGCGAATACCATACGGACACTAAAATGGCCTTCTTTGCCTACGATGTGGAGCTGAAGGACAAAGACTTCTTCCTTACCACCGACTCTTTGTATTATAATACGCAAACCTCAGTGGCCCACATCGTCGGCCCGTCAGACATCATCTCCGGCAATAGCCAGATTTATTCTGAGGACGGTTATTTCAATACCAAGACTGACCACTCTGAACTCTATGGCCGCTCCGTCTTGCGTGACAATGGCCGTACGATGGTTGGCGACAGCGTTTATTACAACAGTAATGGCGGCACCAGCTATGCTTTCGGCAATGTGGAGTTTAAGGACTCCATCAATAAGAACATTCTTTTAGGCGACTATTGCGAATACAATGAGGCTACGGGCTATGCTATGGCAACGAAAAAGGCCGTGGCGGTAGATTTCTCGCAGAAGGACTCGCTCTTCATGCATGCTGACACCTTCAAGATTTTCACCTACAACATTAATACTGACTCTGTCTATAGGGTGATGCATGC
>AUXO013756511.1_pt1 | contig 16824 bp, 12 predicted proteins | sample 768731 | NCBI WGS metagenome assembly AUXO01 (sample SAMN02715735, study PRJNA202380) | gut metagenome | biome: sheep rumen | host: Ovis aries | place: New Zealand: Palmerston North
TTCACACCATTCTTTCAGTCCTTTTGCATTCCAATCATCACCTTCAATCAACCATTCAGGGGCATCGAAGAACATAACGTCTGGATCAATGAATTCGTAAAAGTCATACGGCATTATAGAATTTCCATGATGACAAGGCTGTAAATATTTAACACCTTTCAACTCATCACCATATTCTTGTTTTAAATAATCCCCAACTGCAGAAGAATACATGTCCGACATAAACAACATACTATCCTCATCACCCTCAATCAAGGTTACAAGAGCACAGTTGTTAGGCAAATCACTTTCCCCATTCAATTCCAAAAGTTTTTCATCATATGTATTAAGAAAAGTTAATTTCAAATTGTCTATAGTAATGCTCTCTCCTCTATCTGGGTAGTACACGTTATCCGCATTAGCAGAATTATTCATCCAAGTTTCCATGGTTTCAGGATCATCCCAATATTTTGCCACCTCTAAAAACTTTTCATAATCAGAATCAAACTTAGATGCATATACCTTTTTTATATTTATCCCTTGCGGATCTGCCTGTATAGCATTATAAGCTCCAGCATGATCTTCGTGATAATGTGTAACTATCCAAGCATCTACTGTTCCTCCAAGACTATTAATAACTTCACGAACATGATTAGTGTTTTCCGTAGATCCACCATCAATCACTATCAGTGAACCTGTAACTGTATTTTTTAATGTATAGAACAATCCCTGATTATTACTATCATCAGAATGCTGTTTTATATCCCACGTTTGATAATCAATCCTATCAACTTCTTCACCCCTTAAATTATAATATATCTTCGTTGTAAGTTCATGATTACCATCGTAAAAGAATTTAACATTAGAATAATTCTTTTCACCTATCTCCATAGGCTTATAATTCTTATCCAAATACGTTATTGAAGTATCTTGATCATACAAATTTGACTCTCTGCTGTACCCACAATATCCTTCCGTGGATGCAACAGGCTTATCATCTTTATCAAAATAATACTCAGCGCTTATATGACGTCTCCAATCAAAATCTCTTTTTATAACACTATATCCATTTGATGTTTTAGTTAGCTCACCTTTTTCATCAATGAAAGAAACTTTTATAGGAAGATTCTGATCATTATATTCTTTTATCTCACCATAATTATTATCAGTTTCTATATCCTTTCCATTATTATAATAGGTTTCTTTTATAATATTGCCAAAATCATCATAAACATATCTTACGCTTGAGTAACCCATATTTGTGGTCGCTATCTTTTTATCTACATTAACATATTCTATATATTCTAATCGCTTTCTATCATCATATCTCATAATGCTCCCATGATATCCCATATTATTTATAGTGGGCTGATCATTTTGATCATAATAATATTCACTAATATTGTTTCCCATAATATCATAGTTATATTCGATACTACAGTAGCCACTTTGGGATGTAAGTAATCCTCCCAAACTATCTAAATAGTATATTTTATCAATACGATTATTAATATAATGCTTTCTTATGCCATATATTCCATCTTTATTTGCAATAGGTTTATCATTTTCATCATAATAATACTCATCTATACTTTTTTTTTCATCATTGTAAAAATATCTAATCTTCGAATACATATCGGCCATCATCACAGGATTATTATCAATTCCCAAATAGGTAATACAAGTTTTTTGTCCGCTTTTATTATACTCTATATTTAGCCCTGAATAACCTGATATTAAAGGCACCAAATTCATATTATTATCATAATATCTTTCAGATATTAGTTTATTTTCGTTATATTCCCTCAATATAACAGAAACCCCAGTGTAAGTATTAATTAGTTTTCCCTTTTCATCAACATATTCGCATTTTATCACATTCCCGTCTTTATCATATCCATATCTAATACCGTAATATCCTATTGACTGTCTATAAGGCATTCCATTTTCATCAAAAAAGTATTCAGAAACTTTATTATTATCACTATCATAAGTATATTTAATTGATGCAAAGTTAGAGAAAGTAATTACCGGATTACTATTTGCATCTAAATATGTAATTTTCTTCAATAAGTGATTTTTATAATATTCGTAAGTAATAGCATTATAGCCTTGTAAAGGAACTACTAATTCATCATTTTCGCCAAAGTATTGTTCTTTAACTTTATCTCCCCTTCTATTATACTCATATTTAACTGTTGCATACCCATAATCATTCATTGTCAGCTCATCTTTTTTATTTAACCAGCTTTTTTTTACTACTTGACAATGATTATTATAATCACAAATTATACGTGGGATGTTTTTTACTTGAAAAACATAATAATTATTTGTTTCACCAAACAATACTAACCCATTATTCTCAAAGTTTTTCCTATTAACTTCATTATTTTCAACAATAACGAAATCGCAGGCGTACTCTCCCACATATCCACAAACTTGTTCCACATCTGGAAATTCAGAATCCAAAAGCAAACGAAGATTTTCATTATCTCCAATATATCGTCCATATGGCATTACTATAGATCCATCAAATTGCCTTATTTCAGTCGCAACCAATGTAGGTGCCGCCAAACAAACCACATCTTTATATCCATGCACTATCTCTGATATTTCAACTGTATCATCTGTCAACTTTGAAAAATTATCAGCTTTTTTTATCCAATCTTCTTTATAAATATTATCTCCACACAAGATAATAATCCCCATTATTAAAAAGAACAAAATCAGTTTATTTAATCCTTCTGTTTTCTTTATTAGGAGAACAAATGAATAAGATATAATAATTGGAACAGGTATAAGAGAGAATAGTCTAGTAAAATAAGCATACTTGCCATAGAAGAAAATGTTACACAAGTAATATATAATTGGATTATACACTCCAATAATAACCATTATTGTATAACCTAGATATGCGAGCTTTTTATTCTTTTTTTTCTCAAATATTAAAATAATAAATATAGCTAACGCAAATAAATAAAAGAAGCCATTATTACCCCAAAACATTATTGTTGTATCTCGCATTGTTATTAAAAAATTTTTAAAGAATGAAATAGACATATTATCCTCATTTTAATTATTCTATTTATATGATAAATAGTACGCTACGATAATAATTGGGATTATTCCTCCCCATAATAGATATAACAGAATTTTAGGATTTCTATTATTTATAAAAGATATAATTACAATGCTTGCCAACACCGCAAAAAATGTATATACTCCTCCCAATGAAAACGCACATGCAGATGCACTTAAAACACTTAATTGTATGCCTTTATCTCTTCTATATCCATTTTTAATTACCTCATAAAGAACAGTTAAACAAAATGGTGTAAAAACAACTGCCAAAACAGCTTTTCCCGAATCATTCGGTCCAAGAAGTCTAAATGCTAAAGAATAATGAGAATGATATCCCCATATGTATAGCAAACATATAAAAGATAAAAAAATCATTTGTTCATCTAGCTTTTTAAATAATTGATTAGCAATTATATAGTAAACCATATAAGCCCAGAAAACGATAAATACATATAAAACCGTATGTGCAATTATAGAAGAATTAACCCCGCTAATATATGCCAAATATGCAGGAAAATAGTTAAAAGCCTGAATTACTCGTTGAAGCCATATATAATCATGAGTATTGTATATCCCCGTATGCAAATCTGTCAGATTAATATAATTTGTTTCATATGCAGCAGAAGAAAACGCTACATATCCATCATCAGCCATATATGTTCTACTAAAGAAAAAAGCATAATACAACTGATAAAGCAATAATACTATAAAAACCAATAAAAAAGTCAACTCATAAACTGACAACTTGATTCTATATAATCCAATCTCTTCAGCATTAATCAAATTATACTTTTTTATCTTTATAACTATTATTATTATAATACCTAGCAAAACAAAGCTATATAAAAAAACAGCAGTTTTAAAAGTATAATCCATGAGGGAAACAAAAAGTATTACCGCCTCAAAAACAGCAAGCATAAAAAACAATCCCATCGAATATGAATACGTAAGTTTAACTAAAAACCCCGTCATACAATCACTCTTATAGCTCCAAAAATAGCCTAATATAATTGGTACTATTGTCAAAACTATTATTAAACCAAAATATCCAATTACCATCATTATTGCTCCAGCTTATTTGTAAACAACTATATTTTGAAAAGAAAATCCATTTTTCAACAGGTATTCCGAAACACTTATAAATCCAAAAATATAATACATTCAATTTATTTTACCATTTAGGGTATATATCTGCGGAAGTTTACTCAAAGCACCATTATTCATAAATGAATATAATCTCTTTAATATTAATCATTCACTATTCCGAAAACAGTAAAATGCAGAAAAATCATTGATACTATTGATGAAATAACACTGACCAAACACGTTGCAACCGCAGCCCCAATAGCACCATAATTACTAATCAACACAAAATCCAAAATACAATTCGCCACATTGGAAATTAAGGTAATAATAATATTAATTTTAACTTTATGTTGTGTAAAAATAACGTTTGCAGCAGGAATCTGAAATGATCCTGTAAATAAGAACGTTACAAGCAGAATAATAAAACAAGGAACAACATCACTATACTTTTTACCAAAAATCAAAGGGAAAAATGTATTTGCAGAAAGAATACCCATTAAGGTTATTATTCCGTTAATTAATAAACATCCTATCAATAATTTTTTGGTTTTATCTTGGATCCATTTTTTTTCATTGATCTTTCGAGCAAAATACGGTGCTATATATATTATTATGCTATTAGGTATAAAAACAAGCGCCTGAGGTATTGTTGCCGCAACTTTATAACCAGCAAGAATTTCATTATCAGATACAATTAATCCAATCAAAAATAAATCAAACAGATGCAAAAGACTTGATATACTACTATTAAACTGCGCACTAAGCGAAAATTTCAAAAAATCAATCTTTTCTTTTGGGGACAAAACATGTGCTTTCCAATCAAAATCCAACGCCCCCTTCGAAATCACAACTGCTGTAATAATTGTGAAAATTTGCACCAAATAAAAAGATAATACAGCACCTTTTACATTCCAAATAATCGAGCAAATAATTAACAAAAAATATTGATAAAAGACTTGTGCAAAATTAACAATTGCATATTTTTTATTATCTGTTAATACACGAAAATTAGATACTAAAAAAGCCACTGTTGTGGTTAGCAATGGAGACAAAAAAAGTGATTGTGTGAGTTTTGCATCTTCAACACTTTTATACGGGTAAAAAAAAGGAGAAAGCAACATCACAATACAACTTAAAACACTAAAAAAAACAGCCATTTTATAAGGCTCTACAAAATATGCGTTTCTTAGCGTTTTATTATTATAGTTTTCACTCCTATATTGCATCATAGCCATATTACAGCCAAAATCATTAAATATAAAAAGCATACTATAATTATTCATGACCTTGGTATAACAACCATAATCCAATTTTGAAAGTATTCTAACAAGTATTATTCCGCCTAATAACGCACAAGTTTTAGCTAAAACATTGGAAATTACAACTGAAAAAAAACCTGTGTTAATAAGTTTATCTTTTAATTCTCTTATCTGAACAATTCTAAGCATAGTTGTTTTAATTCTTCTCTATTCTAGAAACAATCTCTGCAGGAACTCCAGCAATAACACTAAACCCTTCAGGAAAAGATTTAGTCACAACAGCCCCAGCTCCCACAACCGTATGTGGTCCTAATTCCACTCCAGGTAATATTACCACATTCATTCCTATCCAACATTTCTCTCCTAGTTTTACAGCTTGAGGGGGCATTCTTAATTGCGGATCTTTGATGTTATGATTTGCTGTAATAATACCAACATTAGGAGCAATATATGTTCCCTCGCCAATTATAATTTCCCCATCAGCCTGATAGTAGTTTCCAAACCCTTGGAAATTATTCAAATCATTCGGGCTAAATTTTATGTTGCCAGGATTAATTATTCCAATTAATGGTGATACTGGCCAAGGAACATCAGTATTACGGTGCATTTTTTTACAAGTTATCCAATCATGTACAACCCATTCCCATCCTATAGCAAACGGACCACTTTTATCTCCCTTAAAATGCCGCCCATTAATATATTTTGTTTCATAAGAACCAAATAAAACAATGATATGGCCTAACATCCAACATGTTATTCTCCGAATAACTAGTTTTATTCTATTTAACACGCGTTATCTCCTATAGTAATCTCTTTTATAACAAGGTTTTTATTCTTTCTTCTTCTATTTTCATACGCGTTTTCCACGAATAAAAATTGTCTACAGCATATTTAAATGCATTTTCCTCAAGTCTATTTCGATATGACTCATCCAATAATAATTTTTCTATTGCCTCGGGTATTTTATCTTCTTCTTCATATTCCAACAGTATTGCATTTTCTCCATCGTGTAAGACACTTGATGTAGACCCACCATTTAAAGCTATTATTGCATTTTTCATCAGCATTGCCTCAAATGTCGGATTACCTAAATTCCCTAAATCATACAAAGACATAAAGATATCTGAACAAATCATGTATTTATAAAGTTCACTCTGAGGAATACTTCCAAGGAATTGAACCTTGTTCTCTAAATGATAATCTTTAGTCAACTGTTCTAGAAACATTCTTGAATCGCCATCACCAGCAATAATCAATTTTATATTACTAATCTTATCAATTACTATTTTTAGTGCCTTGATTCCCCTATCAACTCTCTTCCAACTAGTCAATCTACTCGCCATAAGCAATATATATTCATGTTCATCAATCTTCAACTCTTTTCTTACACTTGATTTATCAATATCACGATGAATATCCTTATATTTTTCATACAAATCCAATCCATTTCGAAGAAATATCGTCTCGGAATTATTACCTAACTCTTTTAACGTTACATCCCCTTTAGTTCCATCATCAGTCATTATCACCAAATCAGCTTTCGTTTCTAGAGCTCCATAATGAGGATAATGTATCATGCGATTTAAAAAATTATGTTTTTCATACGAAAGAATTGTCCCCTGAAATCTTGTTATCAAAGGAATTTTGTGTTTTTTTGATACTTTTTCAGCCGCTTCACATCCCCAAACTTCATAACCATATACTAAAACATCTGGTCCAAGCGTCTCAATTAATTGTGATGCTTTTTTTACAGCCCACCTAGAGTATTTTTTATGTTTTATCGGAAGAAACATATGATTAATCAGATGTGTAGAACATAATAATTCATTCAATTTATTATCCTTAAATAGGAAAACCTTGCAATTATTATAGTTATCTAATTCCAAATTGCTTTCGTCAGTAGTAAATAAATACACTTCCCATTCTGAAGAATCAATATAATGCATTAATGTATGATGATATGATGGGGCACCAGCCTTATTTTTCATAGACCAAAGATGCTGCCACGAAAAAAAAATAATTGATTTCAAACGATAACAACTCCTTTTTTTAATAATAATATATAATAAACAAATATCATGACAATTAGATAATCTACAAGAACACCTGAGGGACCCTGTAGCCAAAGCAAACTGGAAACAGATAATACAATAAAAGCCTTTTCATAGCCCTTTAATTTATTTTTTTTAATGAGACTAATGTTTTCCCTAATTAATAAAACAAATCCAATAATTGCAATAATTCCAAAATCTAGCAAAACCTCAAGAAAAACATTATGAACAGAAACCGCAACATTCCCCATCCAACTATCATATAAGTTATGATTCCCAAGAATATTTTTAATCAGTATTCCAGAGTTTCCTATTCCTACGCCTAGGAAAAATGTTTTCTTTAACCATATAATACCTACAATAAACGTATTAACTCTGAACGAAATAGATGTATTACTTTGCGGATACATTTCAAGAGTTGTAATAGCCCTTATTGGTTTCATAATAGTATCTTGCCAATTATACCCGTTAATTGAAATATTTCTAGAATTCGCAAAATATATAAACCCGACAAACAAAACCACCACTGGAATCATAACGAAATTTTTCAAAGAAATATACTTATCTTTTAACTCTAAATATATAATAAGAAAAATTTGAATAATAGCACCTAACAATGCCATTTTGCAATCATTCTTCAATAAATATAATAATGTCATTCCAATTAAAAAAATATATATACAATTTCTGTTTTTTTTCATCCTATAATAATAAATCGGCAATATTGCAGTAAGCATTGCACCATAATCATTTTGATTGTTCAAATATATATAATCCCTAATACTAGGAAAATGGTACAGCAAAATAAATATAAGTAAATATAATACTCCAATAAATATTAAAAACTTTGCAAATTCCTCCTCAAAATCATAATTATTATAGTTTAAATATTTGTATATCATTATCACAGAACATATCACAACAAAAATACAGAAATAGTAGAACATGTACTCTATAAATCTATCTACTATAAAGCGCACCCCAATTTTATTTACATCACAAAAAATAACTGACTGTAATAATAAAATCACTCCAAGTACGCATGTCAAAATAAATAATTTCCTATTTAAATCACATTTTAATAGGACAGTAAAAAACACAAATGGTAACAAAATCCGGAACAATGTTATTTTCGTTGTTCCAATCCTAATCACATCATTAAAAGCTCCAAAAAACAAGAAAATATAAACTAACAAAAGATCTTTTTTTATAATTAGAGGTCTGAATCTCAATACCTTATCAATTTTTAAACAATACATATATCTCTCTCTATTTAGTCATACTATAAACTAATTAATCTTTGGTATTTTATTTAACACAAAGGATACCAGGAATGAACATCCAAAACAGAACTATTTATAACTTGGCATGAAGTATGAATTGTTAACACTCCTAATATAGATATAATCCTCAAAATATCAAAATATATCATCTTCTGTCTGTTTCATTCTTGAAATCTAATAATTTCTTTTCTATCTGTTCAAAGCAACGATTTATTTCGTATTTCTTTTCAACATTCTTCCTTCCTTTATCCCCCATCTTTTTTCTTAATTCTGGACTTTTATATAATTCAACTATCGCGGTTTCAATAGCTCTTACATCCATTTTAGGTACCACTATGCTAGTCTGACCTGGCACCGTTGTTTCCATAAGCCCACCTACATCTGAAATAATAACTGGAATTCCACTAGCCTGTGCCTCAATAGCCGCAACGCCAAAAGACTCATAACGAACTGATGGTATTACTGCTACATCCATATTAGCCCACTCCTTTGCAGCCTCATCTTGAGATATTTTTCCACAAAGAATAACACTATCTTCCAAGTTCATTTTAGAAATAATACCTTTGTATTTTTTTTCTTGTGGTCCATCTCCAGATATTCTCGCAATAACATCAATTTCAGGATGTTTTTTTCTTATTGAAGCAACGGCCTTAATAATAAGATCTATACCGTATAAATCCGAGAGTGTTTTTATTGTTCCTACTATATATTTATCATCAGATAATCTATTTCTTTTATTTGTATTAAACAATTCCATATCAACCCCAAAGGGTGTTATCTCAAAAGTTTTATTAGTATATTTTCTTGCCTCTTTAGCCATTGCCTTACTTGTAGAAAATAGCATAGATGCTCTTTTTAAACTAAATTTTAGTAATAGTCTATGAATAAAGCTTTTATTAGGAAAATCATATATATCAGAGCCCCAAACAGATAAAATATATTTTTTCAATCCACTTAATGCCACTGTTATTCCATAGCTAGTCGCATAGTGTACATTTACTACATCAGGTTGAATCTTTTTCACTATTTTTTTTATCGTCTTACCCGCAAATAGATATCTTATCTTCTCGAAATCATTTCCATCAACATCAACTCCCACATCAACCAAATATACTTTTGTTCCTTCAATCTTTCCAGGAGTAAAAGATATAACAAAAGTTTTATGTCCATGATTATTAAACCATGTACACCATTTAACAATGTGCGAACTGTTAGCCGGAGCGATAAAACAAATCTTCATCATTAACCTCTTTCAAATTATACTTTTTTACAGTCTCCAAAATCTCATTCCTGAAGCCTTTAGCTCATCCATGCGATATAAGCTCTTTACATCTACAAGGACCTTCTCTTCATCTTTTAATTCATCCTTGAAGAGCTTCTTAAGTTTCATCATAGACATTGATCTAAACTCATTATGACCTACTGCAACGATTACACAGTCTGCCTTTGGAATCTGATCAAATGGAACGAGATCAACACCATACTCTTGCTTAGCTACTTCAACATCAGCCCAAGAATCTGCTACAACTGGTTCAATCTCATATTCCTTTAATCTATTAATTATATCTACAACCTTACTATTTCTAGTATCTGGACAATTCTCCTTAAATGTTATACCAAGAATAACTACAGTAGCTTTCTTAGGAGCCATTCCAGCTTCAATCATTTCCTTAATTGCTGCATCTGCAACAAAAGCACCCATTGAATCATTTACCTGACGACCATTAAGAATGATCTGGCTATGGTAGCCAAGCTTTTCAGCTGCATTTGTAAGATAGTATGGATCAACACCTATACAGTGACCGCCAACGAGTCCCGGTTTGAATCCTAAAGCATTCCACTTAGTGTTCATTCCGGCAAGTACTTCATCTGTATCAATTTTGAGCTTATCGCATATGATTGCTATCTCATTCATAAAAGCTATATTGATATCTCTCTGGCTATTCTCTACAACTTTTACAGCCTCAGCTGTTTTAATATTTGATACCGGGAATGTTCCAGCCTTGATAACTATATCATAGACCTTCTTTATCTCTCTTGCAGACTCTTCATCCATACCAGAAACAACCTTTCTAATAGTTGTAAGTGTATGAACTCTGTCGCCAGGATTGATTCTTTCTGGGCTATAACCAATCTTCCAATCCACTCCACACTTAAGACCAGATTCCTTTTCGATTATTGGAATACATATATCCTCAGTTACACCTGGATAAACTGTTGATTCAAATACAACAATTGTTCCAGGAGCAAGATTCTGACCAACTGTTCTTGAAGCACCTTCAACAGGTCCAAGATCAGGACTATTATCATCTCTTACAGGAGTTGGAACTGCAACAACAATGAAACGTGCCTCCTTAAGTCTTGTTGGGTCTGCTGTAAAGTCAACAGTAGTCTTCTTTATAGCCTCTCCAACCTCATTTGTCGAATCTATGCCGTTCTTATACTCATTAACTCTTTTTTCATTAATATCAAATCCGATAACCTGAATATGCTTTGCAAATTCAACTGCAATAGGCATACCTACGTATCCAAGTCCAACAAGAGCAAGCTTTTCTTCTCCTGCAATAAGTCCCTTATAAATGTCATTAAATTCCATGAGTAAAACCTCCTATTATTAATATGTTAGTTAAAACAATCTCTACTAGTTAAATCAATCTCCACTAAATGAATAACTACTATAGAGCTTCCTTTAACTTATTAGTTACAAATGTAACATCATCTTCTGTCATATACGGATGAAGTGGAAGACTAAGAACTGTCTTGCATAGTTTTTCCGTAACAGAACATTCAGCTTCTACACTATATGTTCCTTCAAAAGCCCCCTGAAGATGCATAGGCTTCATATAGTATACCATAGATGGAATATCAGATTCTTTTAATTTTGACTGAACAGCGGTTCTGTCATTATTTTCCGGAAGCTGAACGGTAAACTGAGCCCAGCTGCTCACAAAGCCTTCTTTTATCTCAGGAAGAATTAAACCGCTATCTCGCAGTTTATCTATATACATTGAAGCAACCTTATTTATATCTGCAACTTCATAGTCTTTAAAAGCCTTAAGCTTAACCTGCAATATTGCTGCCTGCACAGTATCAAGTCTGCTGTTTAATCCTAGTCTGACATTATCATACTTGTTATCAGCATTTTTACCGTGTACTGCTAAGCTTTTAAGTAAAGCTGCCCATTCGTCATTATCAGTAAATATAGCTCCTCCATCACCGTAACAACCCAGCGGTTTAGCTGGGAAGAAACTTGTTGTTGCAATATCGCCATAGGAACAAGACATCTTTCCTCTTACAGAACCACCAAATCCCTGGGCTCCATCTTCAAGCAGGAGCAGATCATACTTCTCACAAATAGGGATTATCTTATCATAATCAGCTGGCTGACCAAAGAGGTCAACTGCCACAACAACTCTAGGAGTATATAAACCATCTTTCTTTACTTTGAGGATAGCCGCTTCAAGCTTATCAGGATCAATATTATAGGTTTTTTCATCTACATCTACAAATACACAAGTTGCCCCTTCCCCCGCAGGACACTCTCCACTTGAAAAAAATGTAAAATCCGGTACAAAAACTGCATCACCATTACCAATCCCCCAAGCCTTAAGAGCAAGCGTGAGGGCATCAGTTCCATTTGCACAAGTTATACAATGCTTCACCCCAACATATTCAGCAAGCTGTTCCTCAAGTTCTTTTACTTCTGGTCCAGAAATATAATGAGCCGATGCACAAACCGATTGAACCTTAAGATCAATATCTTCCTTAAGAATCTGGTACTGTTTCTTTAAATCTCTAAATTCCATGATATTCTTTTACCAATCCTTTTATATATTTTATATGTTTATTAACATTATAGCTGTTCTATTTTTTTTCCGATCAGTTTATACTTTCTTCCACATTCACATTCTAGACTATCGCCCAATCTTGCACCGCATTCACATACCCATCCTATATGTCTTGCCGGTATTCCAGCCACAAGTGAGTATGGTTTTACATTGCTCGTTACTACTGCGCCCGCAGCCACCATACACCATTCTCCCAGTTCGTGTCCACATACAATAGTTGCATTAGCTCCAACAGTAGCTCCTGTATGAAGAATGGTCTTCTTATAACCAGCGTGCCCCTTGGGATATTTTGCACGCGGAGTCAGATCATTCGTAAATACCATAGATGGTCCGCAAAAAACGAAGTCCTCAATCTCAACGCCTTCATATATTGAAACATTGTTCTGAATTTTTACACCATTACCAATTTTCACGTCATTTGATACATTAACATTTTGGCCAAAAGAACAGTTTTCACCAATCCGCGCACCTGATTGAATATGACAGAAATACCAAATCTTGGTTCCATTACCTATTTCAACATTATCATCAACAAAACTTGATTCATGTACAAAAAAGTTTTCCATATCTAATTAAAAGTACCTTTCATATCAATACTTGCAAAATCTGTAAGCGGAAGTTTCACAACCTCCCCTGTTTTAACAGACTTATAAATAGATAAAATCATTTCCAATGCATTTCTTCCAGCAACTGCATCTACATATGGTTTTCTATCGTTATTTATTGCATCTATAACATCAGCATATAATGATGTATGACCATTGCCATATACATTTGATGTTTCCTCTTCTAGTCCCTTATTCTTCTCATCTTCTTCAGTTTCGTCAGCAAAATCCCAAACATCTATATTATTTGTTGACTTTCCACCAAGCTTAACGGTACCCTTTTCACCAAAAAGATAAAGTGTTTCTTCAAGATTCTGAGGATATACATTTGTAGTTCCTTCAATAGTCGCAACTGCTCCATTTGCAAATGTTACAACAGCCATTCCAATATCTTCTGTCTCAAGATAATCATGCTGCTGCTGACGAGTCACTCCATATACTGAAACCACTTCATTACCCATCATCCATCTAAGAAGATCTATTCCATGTATACACTGGTTCATAAGACATCCACCATCTTCTGCCCAGGTTCCTCTCCACTTTGCCTGATCATAATATTGCTTGCCTCTGTTCCAACGAACGTGAATCGATCCATGAGAAAGCTTGCCAAATCTACCGCTCTCTAGGGCTTTTCTCATCTGCTGTACAGCAACATTAAATCTATTCTGATGGCACGCAGACACCTTTACACCTTTTTCCTCAGATCTCTTAATTATCTCTTCGGCATCAGCCATACTCATTGCCATAGGCTTTTCAATAATTACATTTATACCATGGTCGATACAGTAAAGAGCTATTTCAGCATGCGCTCCACTGGATGTTGCGATTGCAACAAGTTCCAGTTCTGGATGCTCTTCAATCATTTTCTTATAGTCAGTATATCTCTCTATGCTGGTATCATTTTGTAAATCATGCTTCGAAAGAAGCAGTTCTATATTTTCTGGTTCAATATCACAGGCTGCCACGAATTCAAGACCATTATTCAAAACAGCTTTCACATGATTTGTTGCTATTCTTCCACATCCTACTAATGCATACTTCACTTTTCATTTCCTCCATATCTTTCAAGCATTTCTACTATTTTCTTTGCCGACTTTCCATCGCCAAATGGTTTATACTGCTTATCAATAATCTGCTCCTTCTCAAGTTGAGCTAATATATCATCTTTATTAGGAGTTGCAAGATTGTTTCTGTTACTAACCATGGTTTCTGGCCAACAAACAAAGTTTAATATAGTAACACATTTCTTTTCTGCAAAAAATGCTTCTCTTTGAAGACCGCCAGAATCGGTAACGATCTTTTCTGCGTGATTAACCAGATATATGCTTTCTAAATATCCAACAGGTTCAGCTAGAATGAGATTATCAAATCCATATTCCTTCTGTAGTCTCAAAGCTCTATTCTTATTTCTAGGATGAACCGGATAAACTGTTGGTGCATCAAGAGAATTCATTGCCTTAAATATCTCTAGCAGATCCTTATCGTCATTTGTATTCTCTTCTCTATGACAAGTTAAATAATAATACTTTTCAGGAACTGTCCTCTCTTCTCCATTTAGCAGCTTCATGCTGAATCTTTCTGTTATCTTTCCGCTATATTCAAGAAAAGCATCAAACATAGGATCGCCAACCATATATCCTCTGTCAGCAAGTCCTTCCAGCTTCATGCTATCCATTCCGCTTTCGGTACTTGCAAGTAATAACTTAGATACGTGATCAGTACATATTCTATTTATTTCTTCCGGATTTGTCATACTATGAGTTCTGGCACCAGCTTCCACGTGACATATAGGAATATGTAACTTTGCAGCAGCTAGAGCAGCTGCAAGTGTTGAATTGGTATCACCGTATACAAGAAGCCAGTCTGGTTGTTCTTTAATAAGCACTTCCTCTATAGCGATCATCATCTTTCCAGTCATATTGGCATGTGAACCGCCAGAAATACCCAGATTATAATCTGGTTTAGGAATATCCATTTCCTCAAAAAACTGTTCTGACATATTATAGTCAAAATGTTGTCCTGTATGAACTAGTATTTCCTGATGTTTTTTTCTTAACTCATGTGATACAACCGCAGCCTTTATAAACTGGGGTCTTGCACCAACTACTGTTACAACTTTCACATTACTCTCCTCTACACATATCCTTAAATAAATATATTATCAAATAATTTAGCCAACTTTGCATATGTATATTTATTTTGCATTTCTTCTTTTCCTCGAGCCCCCATTTTAGCTCGTTCATTAGGTTCAAGAGACTGCATCTCATTTATTGCCTTAATTAATTCAGAAGTATTCTCTGGGGAAATGATCACTCCACATCCACTACTTTCCACTGGAGTAGTTGGTGCATTAATAGCGAAAATAATAGGCTTACCAGCCATCATTCCGTCAAACATTTTATTCATACATACACCAAATCTATATAGTGGAGAGTTCATCGCTCCTATATATATACAATCAAAATATTCAATTAAAGATGGAACAGCTTTTTTATTTATTGTCGGAAGAAATGTTACATTTGATAGGTCCTTACCATATTCAATTAGTTTAGGTTTTTCCACGCCATCACCAACTAAAACAAACTGAACCTTATCATTATCTATTTCTCTCGCAGTCTGCAGTAATGTCATCAGGCAATTAGATAATGCATGGCCTCCAAAATAGCCTACAACAAACTTTCCATTTGCCTTTATAGAATCCAATATGCCAATATGTTCATCAGGCAACACCTCAGGTGATAACCATTCATCTTCTACTATACCATTTGGAATATAATGAAACTTGCTATCCTTTAACCCATGAGTTTTCATATACTCTTTTGCATATTGAGCTAATGATACTACTGAATCAGCATGCTTATATGCATAATTCTCGCCAAATTGCATCAGCATAACAAATGGATTCCACTTTGACATGCCACCTATCTCAATCAATGTCGATGGCCACATATCGTGAACCTCATGAATATGCTTAACCTTCTTACTACTTTTCTTTGCTATATGATGAGCTGGGATAGAATCAATAGGATAAGTTGAAGAAGATATTATAACATCTGGTTTTATCTTCCTGTTTATCCAATCGCTCAATGAATAGAGCTTAGTACAGAACCTTACCATAGTAATAGCACGCTTCACGCCATTCCCGTTATAGGAGCCAGTTCTTAACCAGTAATAATCTATCCCATCAATTCTTTCTCTCTGCAGATCGTGAGCCACTTCAGGATTTTTCTTTCTGAGATGCGAATAATCACCAGCAATTATTGTAACCTTATGTTCCATTTTAACCCATTCCCTAGCCAGATAATATGGACGGAACTCCATTCCCATCTCTGGTGATCCTGCATAATGGTTTATATATAATATATTCATTTATATTCCTTTCCCATTACAGCAAATACAGTCCTGAACATTGTTAAGATATCTCCCGCAAAAGAAAATCTTCTAATGCTTTCAAGATTGTATTTCATTTTTTCTGGAAGTACAGTTTCAACATAAACTTTGTCAACATCATCTACGCCTTCAAGAAGCTCTGCCTCATCTTTATATCTGATGCTGGCTTCTGATGTGATACCAGCCGGAAGCAGCAGTGTCGCTCTCATTTCCTTAGTATATTTTTTAACATACTTTGTAGC
>AUXO011654416.1_pt1 | contig 16822 bp, 11 predicted proteins | sample 768731 | NCBI WGS metagenome assembly AUXO01 (sample SAMN02715735, study PRJNA202380) | gut metagenome | biome: sheep rumen | host: Ovis aries | place: New Zealand: Palmerston North
GGATTTTAGGTATATTAAAACTTTCTTATTTCGTTCAGTTCTTACCTTTGTTTATGATATAAATGCCAAGAGCGGCAAGGCTTCCTGCCAAAGCATACTTTGTATGAAATGTTTCGCCAAGGCATATACATGAAGTAACAGTACCCACGATAGGAATCAGCGAGTTGTAAATAGCCACCTTCCCGACCGGGTTCAGGCTGAGCAACTTGTTATAGAGTGCAAAGCCAAGCGCAGAGATAGCTATGAGCAGTAATAGGCAGACGATGCCGAGAATGTTTATCCGAAGTAGCGTACCGCCAAGCACTAATCCTGTGATAACGAGCAACAAGCCACCGAGAGTGAGACTGTAGCCCGTACCCACAAACACATCTATCCTTCGGCTCAGTCCACGAGTCATCAGGTTAGCACAAGCCCCACAGAAAGCATTGAGGATGATCATGCCGTCGCCCAACCAAGTGAAACTTCCACTGTCTGCTCCCCCTAAATTAAGAGCCAGCACACCACCGAAACCAACAGCACAACCCAGCATCTTCCTTACAGTCAGCCTGTCGCTCTTAAAGCAGGCACAAGCCAGCAACACCACAAGAAATGTGCTTAACGAGTTGAGAATGGCAGCCCGAGAACCTTCACTGTGTGACATTCCGATATAAAAGAAGAAATAGTGAAGCGTAGTGTTCATCATCGCAAAGGCAAGTATGAACATCATGTCGTACCAGAGAGCCATCTTTCTTACATCTTCTTTCAAGCATGCTTTCCGAAACTGGAACGAGCGTCCACTACAACGCGCAACAGTCAACACGATCAGCCCTGCCATAGAAAAGCGTATTCCAGCAAAAAGCATCTTGCTGCCTGTCATGTCGGGCGTGATGCTAAAAGCCGCGAATCCCACTTTGATGAGCGGGAATGCCCATCCCCACGCTATCGCCGCTGTCAAGGCAAACGTTGCCACCCATGCCGGACGCTGGAATATGGATGTCTTGGTCTCTTCCATCAGTTTACATCAGTCCTATAAGCCTTATTCTCATTCTTTTTAAATACTTTGCAAAGTTACGTATAATTCGCCATATATAATTATTTTTTCCTTCACAATTTCAATAAGTCTATATATTTATACCGTATTTGTCCCTAAAGAGAGACGAACCAAACTATTCTTTTGACACTATAAATATCTGTAATCCACAGATTATAGCAAAATAACATTATAACATTTAGGAAGTTTAGAAGTTTTTTCCGTACCTTTGCAGAAATTTTACAAGTAATAAGGACAAATGGATAGAGCAAACAGCCACCAACAGACTGAAATCATTACTGGCAGTGAGGCTTTGATGCGAGCACTGAAAGCTGAAGGAGTGGAGACCATCTTCGGCTATCCAGGCGGAAGCATCATGCCTGTCTATGACTCTCTCTTCGAATACACTCGTGGAGAGAAAAAGGCTTTTAACCACGTGCTGGTGCGCCACGAACAGGGTGCTGTGCATGCAGCCCAAGGCTTTGCAAGGACAAGTGGAAAAGTGGGCGTAGCAGTGGTGACAAGCGGCCCTGGTGCCACCAACACGCTGACGGGTATAGCAGATGCAATGCTCGACTCAACTCCCATTGTGGTGATTGCCGGGCAAGTGGGCATTGGGGCACTCGGTACCGACGCTTTCCAAGAGGTTGACCTTGTTGGCGTGGCACAGCCCATTTCGAAATGGAGCTACCAAATTCGGCATGCCGATGACGTGGCCCGGGCGGTGAGCCGCGCATTCTATATTGCCCGAAGCGGTCGTCCTGGTCCGGTGGTGCTCGACTTCCCAAAGAATGCACAGACCCACACTTGTGAATGGAAAGGCCCTGAGCACGTAAACTTCGTCAGAAGCTATGTTCCCTACCCCACACCTTCTGAAACAGCTATAGCTGAAGCTGCCCGGCTCATCAACGAGGCACAGCGCCCGCTGGCTCTTGTCGGACAGGGAGTAGAACTTGCCGATGCCCATGAGGAACTGATTGAGATGCTCGAGAAAGCCGATATTCCTGCTGGACGCACACTTCTGGGACTTTCTGCCCTGTCAAGCCGTCATCCGCTGAACAAAGGCATGCTGGGCATGCACGGCCAGTATGCCCTAAACATGAAGACGCAGGAAGCAGATGTCATTATAGCCATCGGCATGCGCTTCAGCGACAGAGTAACAGGACTGCCCTCCACCTATGCCCAACAGGCTAAAATCATACATCTGGACATCGACAAGGCCGAAATAGACAAGTGTATTCATGCTGACGTTCCCGTGATTGGAGACTGCAAAGTGACTCTGCCTGCCATCACACGTCTACTGAATAAGAATGACCACACAGCATGGAAAGACTCTTTCGACAAATACTTCGAGATGGAGAAGGAACAAGTAATCGAGCCTGCCATCCACCCTGTCGAAGGGCCGCTACTGATGGGCGAGGTTGTAAATGTGGTAGCTGAAGCCACCAAGGGCAATGCAGTACTGGTCACCGACGTAGGACAGAACCAAATGCTCTCTTCACGCTATTTTCATTACAACAAAAAACGATCGATCGTCACCAGCGGAGGTCTTGGAACAATGGGGTTCGGCATGCCAGCCGCCATCGGTGCCACTTTCGGTGCGAAAGACCGGACTGTGTGCATGTTCTGTGGCGACGGTGGGTTCCAGATGAACCTACAGGAATTGGGAACTATCATGGAACAGCAGGCTCCAGTGAAGATGATTCTACTGAACAACAACTACTTAGGCAACGTACGCCAATGGCAGGACATGTTTTTTGACGGTCACCGCTCATTTACACTTATGCTCAACCCGAAGTATGCGCTGATAGCCCAGGCTTATGGCATCCCCTACGAGTTAGTTACAGACCGCAAAGAGCTGGCCGAGAAGGTAGATAAGATGCTGAGTACCCACGGTCCATTTATACTGGAGTGTGCCATCAAGGAGGATGCTGATGTGATGCCAATGACGGCTCCTGGAAAGAGTGTAGACGAGATGATGCTTAGTTCAGTTCAGAGTTCATAGTTCAAAGTTCTTAATTCATAGTTCAAAATGGAGCAAGAGAAGAAATTCTATACTTTATTGGTGTACTCGGAGAATATAGCTGGTATCCTGAACCAGATAACAGCCGTATTTACTCGCAGACAGGTGAATATCGAAAGCCTCAATGTGTCAGCTTCGAGCATAGAGGGTGTACACAAGTACACAATCACGGCTTGGTGCTATGATAATCAGGTGGTGAAAATCGTGAACCAGATTGAGAAAAAGATTGATGTTATAAAAGCTACCTACTTCACCGATGACCAGTTGTTCATCCGTGAGACGGGGCTCTACAAGCTGTCTACCGACATTGTGATGCAGCATGCTGAAATCTCACGCATCGTACGCCACTTTGACGCTCAGATTACTGAGGTGAACCCCACCTATGTCATTGTTATGAAAAGTGGAAACACAGAGGATATCATGAACCTGTTCAACGCACTGAATGAGTATAACTGTGTACTTCAGTACACCCGTTCGGGACGCATCGCCGTCACTCGAAGTACCCAGGAACAGGTAAGTGAGTTCCTCGAGCAAAGAGAAAAGGCAGGTCAATGAAAACCTGCCTTTTTTGCATTACCATTAAGGATTGAAGCTTTTAATCTATTATTCGTACGCCCCCTTTATCGGCACTCGACACACTCTGGGCATAAGCGCGAAGTGCCTTGGACACCACACGTTTGCGTTTCAGTGGCTGTAGCGGACGGGCTGCAAGTTCTTCTTCGTTCAGTTTCACGTTGATGGATCGCGAAGGAATGTCAATGACTATGATGTCGCCATCAACAATCTTGCCAATATTACCGCCACTGGCTGCCTCAGGCGATATATGACCGATAGAGAGTCCGCTGGTGCCACCAGAGAAACGACCGTCAGTGATAAGGGCACATTCCTTGCCTAAGTGCATAGACTTGATGTATGAGGTGGGATAGAGCATCTCCTGCATGCCAGGACCGCCCTTGGGACCTTCATGTGTAATGACGACACAGTCGCCGCTCTTCACACGGCCTCCAAGAATGCCCTCACAGGCATCTTCCTGAGAATCGAAAACCACGGCAGGCCCTTCAAAATGCCAAAGTTCTGTAGCCACACCAGCCGTCTTCACCACACAGCCATCCTGTGCAATATTGCCGTAAAGAACAGCCATGCCGCCGTCCTTTGTATAGGCATGATCGATATCGCGGATACAGCCTTCTGTTCTATCAGTATCGAAACTATCGTAGTAGGTTTCCTGAGCTCCCAACTCATTGCAAAACTTACCGCAGGGAGCCGAAAGATAAATTTCAGATGAAGTAAGAGTCCCCGTTTTTAGAGTGTCATCACTCACCTCTACTTTTGTAGATAAGGTTGGAGCGAAGATCTCAATATCTTCAGCAAGTGTTTTACCGTTCACACGCTTTACGCTGGTGTCAATCAATCCGCCTTTATCAAGCTCTTTTAGCAAGCCCATTACGCCGCCGGCGCGTCCAAACTCTTGCACGCTGTACTTCTGGCTGTTGGGAGCAAGCTTAACGAGGAAAGGGGTCTTACGTGAGAGTGCATCAATGTCCTTCATAGTGAAGTCGACACCAGCCTCCTGAGCAACTGCCAAGAGATGAAGAACGGTGTTGGTAGAAGCGCCCATGGCAATGTCCATGGTCATGGCATTGAGGAAAGCCGTGCGAGTTGCTATCGAACGAGGCAGCACGCTTTCGTTGCCGTCCTCATAGTAAGCCAAAGCGTTTTTCACTATCTGTCGGGCGGCCTGTTGCATCAGCCGGATACGATTCTTATGAGTAGCCAGAATGGTGCCGTTACCAGGCAGTGAAAGTCCGATGGCCTCAGTAAGGTTGTTCATGGAGTTGGCAGTGAACATGCCCGAACAACAGCCACAGCCAGGACAGGCACGATTCTCGACCTCGGCCAGTTCCTCATCGCTGACGGTTGGGTCGCCTCCTTTCACCATTGCAGTGACAAGATCAAGGTTCTCACCCTTGTACTTACCAGCCTCCATAGGGCCACCTGACACAAAGACAGCAGGGATGTTAAGCCGCATTGCTGCCATGAGCATGCCTGGCGTAATTTTGTCGCAGTTGGAAATGCAGATCATGGCATCGGCCTTGTGGGCATTGACCATATATTCCACCGAGTCGGCAATAATATCACGTGAAGGCAGCGAATAGAGCATACCGTCGTGTCCCATGGCGATGCCATCATCAATGGCGATGGTATTGAACTCAGCGGCATAGCAGCCTAACCTTTCTATTTCCTTTTTCACTATCTGTCCTGCATCATGCAGATGGGTATGACCTGGTACGAACTGGGTGAAAGAATTGACAATTGCGATAATCGGTTTGCCAAACTGCTCACGCTTCATGCCATTTGCCACCCAAAGTGCTCGTGCCCCTGCCATGCGTCTGCCATCAGTACAGACACTGCTTCTCAATTGATGTTTCATAATTAGCTGTTCTTGATTGTTTAGTATTTTGTTAGTTTACTCTAAAACGTCATCTTTCAAATCAGGCAAAGGATGTTTCTGATCTTCCTTAACTCCCAAGTTCTTGAGTTCAGTAGCTTTCTGAACGATACTCAGTCGACCATTCACGCTCTTCTGCACTTCGTCGTAGTCAGCATGAAGAAGCTGGATATCACGACCTATCTTGTTCATTCTTTCCACAAAGAGGCCAATGCGCGAAAGCAGCTGCTCAGCCAATCCTACAATACGCTGCTGATTCTCCGTCTGTCGATGTTGCCTCCAGGCTATCTGAATCATACGCAGAATGGCGAAGAGATTCTGCGTACTGGAAATGAAAACCTTATGTTCGAAAGCCTCCTGCCAGAGTTTGGGGTCGCGCGCCAATGCCACTTGCAAGGCTGTCTCATTTGGTACATACATAATGACAAAATCTATGGCAGTACGCGGTGGCTGGATATAACGGCTATAGTCTTTAGTTACAAGTTCACGAACATGGGAGCGTACGCTCTGAACATGGCGTTCGAGATATTGTCGCTTCAGATGTTCATTCGTTTCGTTCACGTAGTCGTAATAGGCCTTGACTGACACTTTTGCATCGATAACAACATCCTGCTGATCAGGGTAATGGAGTACTACGTCAGGACGCATCTTATGCCCAGACTCCTCATTTACGATGACACTGCCATCACTGTCGATAATAGTGCCTTGCACATCGTAGTCAATGCCACGACGGAATCCTTGAGAGTCAAGCAATTCCTGCAAAACCAGTTCTCCCCAATCGCCTGCCTGTTTGGAGTCACCACGAAGAGCATTGGTCAGTCGGGTAGCTGTCCGGTCCATTTTCTCGGCCTGCTCTCCTACCTGGCGAAGCCGTTCAGCCAGAGAGGCTGTGGTACGAGCCTGCTCTTTATCACTCTCACGAATGGCCTGTTGCAACTGAGTAAATTGGTCACTGATTGGTTTGGTGATAGTCTCCATACTCTCGCGATTATTGGCCTGCAGCCGCTCGCTTGTATCTGCAAGCACACGGGAGGCAAGATTCTGGAACTGCTCACGAACTACATTCAACTGCACTTGGAACTGCTCTCGCTGCTGGCTGAGTTCTCTTGCCGACAGCTCACGCTGCAAGTTAATCTCTTTTGCAGACTGCTCTCGCAGCTGATCAGACTCCCGGGAAGACTGCTCCTTCAAGAGTTCTATTTCGCGTTGCTTAACCTCAATTGTAACACGCATTTCACCCATCTGCCGGTTTACAAAGAAATAGACACTGGCAGCACCAAGGACAACACCTATTATTATATATAAAAATATCTCCATCTACAGAAAAGCAAGGAATCTCAATCACTATTCGTAAATGCGTTGTTCCACGTCCGAGCTTTCGGTGACAGGCTGTCCGTCATCTTCATCCCTCTCATCGTCGCCCGAACTGCAAGGATCGAAGTCAAGCGGTATATCAAACTTCTCGTCCTGAGAATAGTCAAGCAATTCGTCTGCATATATCTTCTGCATATAATATGCAAAAATCGGAAGAGCCATTGTTGCGCCTTGTCCCATCGACATGGAGTTGAAATGTATGTCACGATCGTCGCCGCCTACCCAGCACCCGCTCACAAGACGAGGTGTGACTCCCATGAACCATGCGTCAGAATTATTATTGGTGGTTCCTGTCTTGCCACCCATCTCAGCTGTTAAATGATAGCGGAAGCGGAGTCGGCCACCCGTTCCACCGTCGACCACGGCCTTTAGCATGTAGAGCATTTTGTTAGCACTCAATTCATTGATGACCTCATTCATTCGAGGCTCGAACTTTGCCACTTCATTACCTTCACTATCGACTATTCGAGTGACATAGAGAGGAGCCATGCGGATGCCATGGTTCACAAAGGCTGTATAGGCACTCACCATTTCAGCTACAGTGATGTCACACGGTCCAAGACAGAGCGACATGGACGGATGAATTTCTGGATTAAGGATACCATACTCATGGAGAAGCGTGACGAAAGCTTCAGGATTCAGACGGGACATTAGATAGGCGGAAATCCAGTTGTTAGACTGCTGAAGACCCCATTTCAGTGTCACCATCTCACCATAGCGTGAACGACTTCCGTTTCGGGGTGTCCAGGGCTTTCCTGCCACAATATAAGTCTGTTGCACGTTGGGAGCCTCGTCGCAGGGGGTCATACCGTCTTCCATAGCCAAAGAATAGAGAAAAGGCTTAATGGTAGAACCAACCTGGCGACGGCCTTCGGTAGCCATGTCGTAAGCAAAGTGCTGAAAGTCCAGACCGCCCACGTATGCCTTCACATGCCCGTTCTGGGGACACATACTGAAGAATCCTGTGCGCAAAAAAGACTTCATGTAACGAATGGAATCCATTGGTGTCATGACCGTGTCAATCTCACCATGATAAGTGAACACTTGCATTTCAGTCTTTGTTCTGAAAGACTTTTCTATCTCACTCTCACTTAGTCCTGAGGCTTTTAGTGTACGGTAACGGTCACTCTGACGCATGGAGCGATTCAGTAACTGTTCGACATCCGACCCTTTCAAATCGCTGTAAGGGAAGTTTGCCTTAACAGTCTTCCCCTTGTCAAAAGCAGGCTGGAGGAATTTCACCACATGGTCATAACATGCCTGTTCGGCGTAACGTTGCATACGAGAATCCAAAGTGGTATAGACTTTCAACCCATCGGTGTAGAGATTATAGGGAGTGCCGTCACGCTTCTTGTTCTTGTGACACCAACCAAAGAGTGGATCCTGTTTCCATGCCACAGAGTCCATGAAGAACTTCACATATCCCCACGAAGGATAGTCACTACGGACTGGTTCCTTGGCAAGCATGTAACGACGAAGGAAATCACGGAAATAAGTGGCTATACCGTCTTTATGATCGTTCACATGGAAATGAAGTTCCAAAGGCTGAACCACACAACTGTCATATTCCGACTGAGTGAGATAACCAGCCTTGAGCATCTGGCCAAGAACGACATTACGCCGGTCACAACTTCTCTCCGGGAATCGGACAGGATTAAAATAACTGGGGTTCTTACAAAGACCAACGAGTGTAGCACTCTCATTTACAGATAGTTCAGAAGGTTCCTTAGAGAAATACGTATTAGCAGCTGTCTTGATACCAACAGCATTGTGAAGGAAATCGAAATAGTTCAGGTAGAGCGTTATAATCTCATCTTTAGTGTATGTACGCTCAAGTTGAACCGCGATTACCCATTCGATAGGTTTCTGAAGCATTCGCTCAACAGTGGAATGAGCTACGTCGCTGTAAAGCTGTTTAGCCAACTGCTGAGTGATTGTAGAACCACCTCCAGCAGACTTCTGCCCCATCAGTCCTCGTTTCACAACAGCTCGTAACAAAGCATAAAAGTCAATACCAGAATGTTCATAGAAACGGGCATCCTCAGTAGCTACTAACGCTTTCACCAATGAAGGAGAAAGCTTGGAATAGTCTACCATCACACGGTTCTCACGACTCATACTCCAAGTGCCTATAAGTTTTCCATCACTGGAATATACTTGAGTAGCAAAACGGTTGATGGGGTTATGCAAATCCTCAATAGGAGGCATATAGCCTATTTTTCCATTTGCTATGGCCCAGAAGCTTGTTGCTATTGTTATCACACTCACAAGCAAGAAGAGCCATAGGAAATAAACAATAAATTTTCTCATTCTTCAGGATGATTTGAACGAATTTGAATGCAAATTTAGTCAAAAAAAATTACTTTCTTATTTCCCATTCCCCTTTTAACTTCGATTAACTCAATAAGAGACTGGCATTTTTTTCCAATGTCGTTTTTTCTTCGTACCTTTGCACACCAAAAAGCAAGTGCTTTTGTCAACAAAACACAAGTATGGAAATAGCAAGTAAATACGACCCGCATGAGGTCGAAAGCAAATGGTATCAGTATTGGCTTGATAACAAGCTCTTCAGTTCAAAGCCAGACGGCAGAGAACCCTATACAATCGTCATCCCACCGCCAAATGTCACAGGCGTGCTCCACATGGGACACATGCTCAATAACACTATTCAAGACATATTGGTGCGCCGTGCAAGAATGGAAGGCAAAAACGCTTGCTGGGTACCTGGTACAGACCACGCATCGATTGCTACTGAGGCAAAGGTCGTGAAGAAACTGGCCGCCGAAGGTATCAAGAAAAGAGACCTTACACGTGAAGAATTCCTGAAACACGCTTGGGATTGGACTCACGAACACGGCGGCATCATTCTTAAACAGCTCCGTCGACTCGGTGCTTCCTGTGATTGGGATCGCACTGCTTTCACCATGGACGAGACAAGAAGCAAGAGCGTCATCAAAGTCTTTGTCGACCTCTATCGAAAAGGGTATATTTACCGTGGACTGAGGATGGTGAACTGGGATCCCAAGGCTCTGACAGCTCTTTCGACAGAGGAAGTAATTTATAAGGAAGAGCACTCTAAGCTCTATCACCTTAAATATTATGTTTCAGGCCCCATCAACACTGAGGGTACAGAAATTGAAGGTGCCGTTATCCATCAGGACAAGAAAGGCTATTATGCAGTGGTTGCCACTACTCGTCCAGAGACTATCATGGGTGATACAGCCATGTGCATTAACCCAAAAGACCCGAAGAATCAGTGGCTTAAGAACTGTAAGGTCATCGTTCCGCTTGTAGGAAGAGAAATACCAGTTATCCAAGACCGTTACGTAGACATCGAGTTCGGTACGGGTTGCCTGAAAGTAACACCTGCTCACGACACCAATGACTATATGCTGGGAAAGACCCACAATCTGGAAACCATAGACATCTTCAACCCAGATGGTACAATCAGCAATCAGTCTACTCTCTATGTCGGTATGGATCGTTTTGAATGCCGAAAGCAGATTGCTAAAGATTTAGAGGCAGCCGGACTGATGGAGCGGGTGGAAGACTATACAAACAAGGTGGGCTATTCGGAACGTAATCCTGATACTGCAATTGAGCCACGCCTTTCGTTACAATGGTTTCTCAAAATGGAACATTTCGCAGAAATTGCCTTGAAGCCTGTCATGGAAGGAGAAATGCACTTCTATCCACAGAAATATGTTAACACTTACAAGAATTGGTTAGAGAACATTCAAGACTGGTGCATCAGTCGACAGCTCTGGTGGGGACATCGCATTCCTGCATATTACATTGAAGTATCAGCTACTACAGCCAATGAAGGAATTGTACCTGACGGAAGTTTCGTTGTAGCAGAGACGGAAGAAGAAGCTTACGAACTGGCTATTGAGAAGTACCCTGAATTAAGTAAAGCTGAGGGCGGATTCCAACTGCGACAGGAAGAAGATGCACTTGATACATGGTTCTCTTCGTGGCTTTGGCCTGTGTCACTCTTTGACGGTATTAACAATCCCAACAACGACGAAATCAACTATTACTATCCCACCAGTGATCTTGTGACTGGTCCAGACATCATTTTCTTTTGGGTAGCACGTATGATTATGGCTGGTGAGGAATACATAGGCAAGTATCCCTTTAAGAACGTCTACTTCACTGGTATCGTTCGTGATAAGCTCGGTCGCAAGATGTCTAAGTCGCTTGGCAACAGTCCTGACCCTATTGAACTCATTGATAAGTTCGGTGCAGACGGAGTGCGCATGGGCATGATGCTTTCAGCTCCTGCAGGAAATGACATTCTCTTCGATGAAGCACTCTGCGAACAAGGACGTAACTTCAACAACAAAATATGGAATGCTTTCCGTTTGGTCAAAGGATGGCAAGTAGAAGACATTGAACCTTCTGACGCTAACAAGATTGCTGTCGCATGGATGGAGGCCAAGCTTCGTCAGGCCAACGCTGAGATGCAGGATCATTTCTCGAAATACCGCATCAACGATGCGTTGATGACCATCTACAAGATTTTCTGGGATGAGTTCTCATCATGGTATCTTGAAATGGTAAAGCCTGCATATACCGATGGCCAGCAGCAGCCTATTGACAAGAAGACTTACGATGCCACACTATGTTTCTTCGAACTCTTGTTGAAGATGCTTCACCCATTCATGCCATTCATTACTGAGGAACTATGGCAGGCTCTGTATGAACGTAAGACTGGTGAAAGCATTATGTGTGACAGACTGGAATTGGAAAGTCCCATTGCTAATGACGAAAAGCTCATTAACGAGATAGAGATGGTAAAGCAGATTGTGGCTGGTGTGCGCACTGTGCGTTCGTCAAAGAACATTGCTCCCAAAGAAAAACTCTCACTGCATGTTATCGGCCAGAACAACTACGAAATCTACAATGCTATCATCACCAAGATGGCCAACCTTGAAGAAATAGTAGTCACCGAGAGTAAAGATGCTACTGCATCTACTTTCATGGTAGGCACTGATGAGTTCGCCGTACCTCTTGGTTCTATGATTAACGTAGAAGAAGAAATTAAGAAGATGGAAGCCCAAATCCAGCACTTGGAAGGGTTCCTCAACAGCGTCAAGAAGAAGCTTTCCAATGAACGCTTCGTCCAGAATGCCCCAGAAACCGTGGTTGCCATGGAACGAAAGAAGCAGGCCGATGCCGAGGAGAAAATCGCTATGCTTCGTGAATCAGTTAACGCATTACGCAAATAGTCAAACAATAAAAAGAATAGCAATTATCCATGGAATCTTTCCAGTGGCTTATCACCCTCTTTACAAACACTGAATCAGTTGCCCACATAGCTCTGCTCTATGCAGTTGTAATCGCTATTGGCGTTTATTTGGGCAAAATCAAGATTGCTGGCATCTCACTTGGTGTTACATTTGTTCTTTTCGCTGGCATTATAGCAGGTCACTTCGGCTTCACTGCCCCTACGCCAATTCTCACATTCATTCAAGACTTTGGCCTCATCCTTTTCGTTTTTATGATTGGACTTCAGGTCGGTCCTGGATTCTTCGAAAGTTTTGGCACAGCGGGTATCAAGCTCAACGGACTGGCAACAACAATGATTCTTCTGAACATCGCTGTCATGTTTGGGTGTTACTTCATTTTCTTTGATACAAGTGACAAGGCAGCATTGCCCATGATGGTGGGTACACTCTATGGTGCTGTGACCAACACCCCCGGCTTGGGTGCTGCCAATGAAGCTCTTACATCACTTTTCGGTTCAGGAGCGCCACAGATAGCTTCAGCCTATGCGTGTGCTTATCCCCTTGGTGTTCTGGGAATTATCGGTGCTATTATTTTGATTCGTTTCATCTGCAAAGTGAAATTTGAAGACGAAGAGAAGGCACTCAACGAGCAAGAGGGTGCAAAGGCAAACCAGAAGCCTCACCACATGCATCTGGAAGTGTCAAACAAATATCTTGAAGGGAAGACTCTTCTTCAGGTACACAATTTCCTGAATCGTGACTTTGTGGTGTCCAGAATCCTTCACGACGGTCATGTTAGCATTCCCAATCGTGACACCATCTTCCATATAGGAGACCAGATGTACATTGTCTGTGCAGAGGCTGACTATGAAGCCATTGTCGCTTTCATCGGTCCAGTAATTGAAGTGAACTGGGAGCAGCAAGACCAGCCATTGGTATCTAAGCGAATTCTTGTTACTAATCCCAAAATCAACGGTAAGTCTTTCGGAGATATGCACTTTTCAAGTGTCTATGGCGTTAACGTGACGCGCGTCACTCGTCACGGCATGGACATTTTTGCCTCTCCCAGCCTTCCCCTTCAGGTGGGCGACAGAATTATGGTTGTCGGTCCTGAAGATGCTGTCGACAATGTGGCTCACAAAATGGGAAACTCCATCAAACGTCTGGATGCGCCCAACATCGCAACAATCTTCGTCGGAATTTTTGTCGGAATCATCTTTGGATCTATTCCCTTCATCCCAGGCATGCCACTCATGAAACTTGGTATCGCAGGTGGCCCACTCATCATCGCCATCCTCATTGGTCGTTACGGATATAAGGTGAAACTCGTTACCTATACCACGACATCAGCCAACATGATGCTCCGTGAGATAGGCCTTGTATTGTTCCTTGCCTCTGTAGGTATTAAGGCAGGAGCTGGCTTCTTTGAGACTGTCATGGAAGGCGACGGCCTTCTCTATGTTCTGACCGGCTTCCTAATTACCATCATACCTATTTTAATAATAGGTCCTATTGCACGATGGAAGTTCAAGTTCAACTACTTCACCATTGCCGGCATGATTTCAGGCACTTACACGGATCCTCCCGCATTAGCATACTCTAACTCCATCTGCTCTATGGAAGCTCCTGCAGTAGGCTATTCTACTGTATACCCTCTCTCAATGTTCCTCCGCATTCTGACGGCTCAACTCATTGTGCTGTTCTTCTGTGGATAATCCTACTTCATAAAACTTTAAGAAATGAAAATAAATAGACTTCTGCTCGGTCTTGTTTGCATGACATCTTTCACGACGGTGCTTGGTCAAGGAGCCAAGAATATCGTCATCAACGAGGTGCTCACCAACAACGTGAACAGTATTCAAGACGAATACGGAAATCGTGAAGCTTGGGTTGAACTTGCTAACACAGCTTTTTCCTCCTATAACGTGCGGGGTATGTATCTCACGACAGACCGTTCCGTACTTGACAAAAAAATGAGCGTTCCTGAACGCATTAAACGTATGAGCATCATCCCTAATGGTGACTCACGTACGATAATTGGTGCTCAGAAGCACCTCGTACTTTACTGCAATTCATCCCCCAATGAGGGGAAATTGCATCTCAGGCTTCGTGTTCCCATATCAGAACCTGTCTGGATCGCCTTATATAATGGAAATGCTGTAGAACTGATTGACTCTGTTTCTGTGCCAGCACTTTCAGCCAACCAGTCTTATGCGAAGACAAATGGTAAATGGAGCGTAAAATCACCAGATGATGTCACACCTGGAATAGAGAATTTCATCGTGACCAGCGAGTCAAAGGTGGCAAAGTTCAAGAGAGAAGATCCTCACGGATTTGCAATGGCTATCATGGCTATGGGCATTGTGTTCTTCTGCCTGCTTTTACTTTGGATATTCTTCTCACTATTCGGTATGCTGATGCGTCATGCTGAGACGGCAAAGAAAGTGGCTCACAAGCAACCTATCAAGCCTATCACTAAGACTGTGGAGAAGACAATGGAAGTAGCTCACACCACAGGCAATATCCTTCAGGATGGATTCAAGATGAAGGGTAAAGACATGGAGGTCTATATGGCTGTCATCGGCATGGCTCTTCGCCAGTACGAGGATGATGTTCATGATGTCGAAAGCGGAATTATTACCATCAAGCCGAAGGATACAGGATGGGATGACGAATACAGTCAGATGACCCATCTGCATGACCCCTTCTTACCCTTAGACCATAATGCACCTAATATCCCCACTACTCCAGAGTTACATTAACACTTCTCTTATAACACCAATACAAATATCCCAAACAATAAAAGTCCTCTCAAAACTTTAAAAGAACGATGAACAAGTATCAATATAAAGTACAAGGCGTAGACTACGAAGTCGAAATCGCAGAAGTTGAAGGCAACATTGCCACAGTAAATGTGAACGGAATAACTTTTGAACTAGAGCTTCAGAAGCCTATCAATGCGGCAAAGCATCCTTCTATGAACATGCCAAAAGTTGAAACTCCCAAGCCTGTCACCCCTGTTCAGGCTGAAGCTCCCAAGCATCAGCAATCGCAACAGACTACAGCTGCCACAGGTTCAGGAACACCTATCAAGGCTCCGTTGCCGGGAACTATCACTGATATAAAAGTAGTTGTAGGGCAGAAAATTAATGTTGGCGACACCGTTATTGTACTTGAAGCTATGAAGATGCAGAACAACATCGAAGCAGAATTAGCAGGAACTGTGACAGCAATCAATGTCAACAGAGGCGAGACTGTGATGGAAGGTGCCGTTTTGCTCACCGTCGGTTAATCATACTGAATTCACAATTAACCATTTTAGATTGCTATGTTGGAATTTATCACGGAAAACTTTAATGAGTTTCTCACTTATACAGGCTTTGCCAATGCTGAAATAGGCAATATAATTATGATTGCCGTTGGTGCGCTCTTTATATATCTGGCCATCAAGAAAGACTTTGAACCGCTCTTGCTCGTCCCCATTGGATTAGGAATTATACTTGGCAATATTCCTTTCCGTGCTGATGCAGGACTTGAAATAGGACTTTATGAAGACAACTCTGTACTGAATATCTTTTATCAGGGTGTACGACAAGGTTGGTATCCCCCACTCATTTTTCTTGGCATCGGAGCCATGACTGATTTCTCTGCACTACTGGCCAATCCTAAATTGATGCTCATTGGAGCTGCAGCGCAGTTCGGCATATTTGGAGCTTACATGCTGGCTCTTTTATTAGGGTTTGAACCCGATCAGGCTGCCGGTATTGCCATCATCGGTGGTGCTGATGGTCCAACTGCCATTTTCCTTTCCTCCAAACTCTCACCCAACCTGATGGGAGCCATTGCTGTTTGTGCTTACTCCTACATGGCACTTGTCCCCCTAATTCAGCCCCCCTTGATGCGTCTACTCACCACCAACAAGGAACGTACGATAAAAATGAAGCCGGGCCGCGAAGTAAGCCAGACTGAACGCATACTCTTCCCCATTATAGGATTGTTACTCACCACATTTATTGTTCCTTCTGGACTTCCTCTATTAGGCATGCTATTCTTCGGCAATCTGCTGAAAGAAAGCGGAAAGACGACCCGGCTGGCAAAAACAGCCGGAGCAGCCTTGAATGATATTGTTGTTATGCTTCTCGGTCTTACTGTAGGCTGCTCCACTCAGGCTTCAGAGTTCCTGACGCTCAACACGGTGTTCATCTTTGCGATTGGTGCTTTTGCCTTTGCCATTGCAACTGCCAGCGGTGTTCTTTTTGTGAAGTTCATGAATTTATTCCTTCCAAAGGACAAAAAAATCAACCCTCTTATCGGAAATGCAGGAGTCAGTGCCGTACCTATGGCAGCACGTATCTCCAACAACTTGGGTCTTGAATATGATCGGCATAATTTTCTGCTTATGCATGCCATGGGTCCTAACGTGGCAGGTGTCATTGGTTCAGCAGTGGCAGCAGGCGCATTGCTCGGCTTCCTTTCGTAACGAGTGTTTTTGTGCTAAAAAAATAAAATAAAACGACAAGAATATACTGATTCTCATTATAATTCGTATCTTTGTCTAAAATATTCAATAACCCTAAAAACTAACGAATTATGGCAAACAATCAATTAGTGGCTCAGTGCGAGGCACGGGCCAAGCAGTGGCTCACTCCTGCTTTTGACGAGGAGACCCGCAAGGAAGTTCAGGCAATGCTTGACAATGAGGACAAGACAGCCCTTATCGATGCATTCTATCAGAA
>AUXO013952650.1_pt1 | contig 16813 bp, 11 predicted proteins | sample 768731 | NCBI WGS metagenome assembly AUXO01 (sample SAMN02715735, study PRJNA202380) | gut metagenome | biome: sheep rumen | host: Ovis aries | place: New Zealand: Palmerston North
AATAAAAAATATCCATTAGCAGATTATGAATTAACACCAGATGTTGCAATTATAGATCCAGATTTAGTATTAAGTTTACCAAAATCTGTTACTGCAGATACTGGTATGGACGTTTTAACTCATAGCTTAGAGGCATATGTTTCAAATATGGCATCAGACTATACAGATGCTTTAGCTGAAAAAGCAGTTGAATTAGTAGTTAATTATTTGCCAAAAGCATATACTGATGGAGCAAAAGATAAAGAAGCAAGAGAAAAAATGCATAATGCAAGTACAATGGCTGGTATGGCATTTACAAATGCATTTTTAGGAATATGTCACTCATTAGCTCATAAAATGGGAGCTGAATTCCACTTACCACATGGAAGAATAAATGCAATTTTACTTCCATATGTTATAAGATATAATAGTTCAAAACCAACCAAATTTGTATCTTTCCCTAAATATGAATACTTTATAGCAGATCAAAAATATGCTAAAATGGCGAAGATAATAGGATTAAAAGCAAATACTGTTGAAGAAGGAATTAACAGTTTAATTGAAAAAGTAAATGAAATGAATAAATTTTTAGGAATTCCTAAATCATTTAAAGATGCAGGGGTTGATGAACAAGAATTTTTAGCAAAAGTAGATATGCTAGCAGATAGAGCTTTTGAAGATCAGTGTACAACAGCAAATCCACGTTTACCACTTGTTTCTGAATTAAAACAAATATTATTAGATTCTTATTATGGAAAATAAATAAAATATAAAAACTAAAAGAAACGGTTCTTATGCTTCACAATTATAATGTGAAGCAATAAGAACCGTCTTTTTTGTAACGAAAAAGATACATAATCTTAATAATTCTGTAATAAAAAATAAGTCGAATTATAGTATAATTGATATAATAGGACTATTTTAACAAAGGTGATATAAAAGTATGAAAAATAAAATTAAAGGTATAAAAGAAAAGATATCTAAAGTATGGAAAAATAAAATGGGGGATTTAAGACTAAGAATCGAAATGCGTTTAGGTTCACCTGTTTCGGTTATAGAAAAGTTTAATGAATTAAATGAAGATCAGAAAGATTATTGTTCTAGACTTTTACCATCAATTATTAATAATGAAAAAAATTCGTATGAAGGTATAAGTGAGTTAACAGCAAATGGCTATATAAATATTATAGATAGTTTAACTTTAGAAACACAAAATAAAATTTTAGAAATTGATCCTCAAATTTATAGTAATTTAATTAATGAAATGAGCGATATGCCAGATGCAAGATTTAATCTAGTAAAAGCATTAAAATTACCTATAATACTAAAAATTGAAGAGGCATTATTAAAAAATCATTATTTTCACGAGATTATTACAGACAAGTGGAAAAAGTTAGATGGTATAGATGAAAACTCTAAAAAAGAGATATTTAAAAGAGTGTTAAAATATTTACCTGAAAAAGATATTATAGAAACAGTACAAAAAGAGAAGTATTTAATAGAAGACGAAGAAGTATTTGAGAAACTTATGTTAAATCCTAAAAATGATTTAAAAGTTGTATTAGAGAACACTGAGGCATCAATAATTGAAAAAAGTATTCAAGATATATTTATAAAAAATATGGAAATATTACGATACAATACAAGCGCAAAAAATGATATAAAAAACCTAGTCATAATATTGAACAATTTGCCTTCAGAAGTTCAAGATAAGAAATTAAAAGGGTTATTACAAACTAGTTTTTATCAAAAGATTAGCAGTCATCCTTTAGAAGCGATAGATTTTATGGGAAAATTATTAAAAAATTTAAATGAAGATGTTAAGGAAAAAAATTTTTCTAGTAAGGGAGATATTTTAGAATTTACTAATGAAATTTCTACAACTGATAGCTTAAAAGGAATAATCACATCTAATGTAATATCTAATTTAAATGAAAAAACACAAGAAAAAGTAATAAAGGATGAGATAGAAGAGTTAAATAAAGAAAAAGGCATTCAAAGTTATAAGGAAGAAGAATATGTTAGAAATTTATTAAATGGTGCAAATCATTTAATTTTAGCTAAATATTCTGAAGATTTATTTAAAATAATTAATGGAAAAGAGATTTCTTCTGAAAATGATAAAGAAAAAGTAAAAATGTTGTTTGAAAAAAATGAAAAATTAGGACAAGTTTTAAATTGGAAATTTTTGGATATGGCATTAGAAAACGGATATTCAGATGAACAATTATTACGAATTACAAATTATCCGAAAATTCAAGATTTTATACTTAAATATAAAGACAATAATTTAATGAAAAATGCTATAAAATATATATTAGATAATGATAAAAATTGGATTTTAAGTTTAGAACAAGGGGTAAGAGATAATGAAGAAACTTATTATTCATTAATAAGAGAAATGTCAAAAGTAGAAAATGAAGAAATTGATAATGAATTAATACAAAATTTTCTTTCTGTAATATCAGATGATGAAAATTATTTTAATGTTAGAAGTGTAGAAGATATACGAAATTATGAAAATAGAAAAAAGATAATATGTCAAAATATATTAAATGGTAATTTAGAAAGAGTACCATTTAATTTGATGGGATATTCGAATGAGAATAAATATAAATTCGCTTTATTAGAATATAAATTTGGAATTAGTTTGGAACATGCTAAAACTATATTAAATAGATATGGGCAAGATGCAGAAAAAATATTAGAGAAAATGCCCAACAGAGTAGAAGCTAAATATTTAAGTAGTTTGCAGATGATTGTAAATAGTGAAAATATAGAAGAAATAATAAGACAATTAAGAGAAAATGGAGGTTTAGAAAGAGAAACTACTAATTCAAGGAATATAGAAGGGCAAATAATAAATATGTTTGCTGGACTTTATAATGAAACTTTATATAAAACACAAGAAGGAGATAAAGTAAATTATCAGGAAAAATATATTGATGATCAAGGACAAGAATATGGAGTGGATGTTTATAATATAAAAGGCGACTTTAATATGAATATAAGAGTTGAAGGAGCCTATAGTGAATTTATAGAGCCTGATAGTTTTTTGGAGTATTATAATAGAACTAATATAGATAATCATGGCAATTGTGAAAGTTATATAAGAAATGATTCGATTTCAAGTGCAAGATTTATACGAGGAGTAATGGTAGGATATAATGTAATAAGAGAAAACAATTTAACTGCATCAGGACCAACTGACTTAAATAGTAGTAATGATCAATTATCAAATTATAGAGAAAAATCCGAATTCCGTATACCAGATGAAATGATAAATAATACAAGACATCCACATAATGAAATGGTAAAAGACAGATTGATAATAGATGAAAATGGAAATGTAGTAAGAAATTTGCCTAATTATGCAGTATGGATAGAAGAATCAACAGAAGAAGAAAGAAATCAACCAAGCTGTAAAGAAAATAGAGAATCAGATGAAAAGTGGATAAGAACAAAAAAGTTAGCTGCTCAATTGGGAATACCAATTGTAATTATTGATAGAGAATATTTTGCTAAAAGAGAAATAGAGAAAATAGAACTTATGAAAAAAATGGTAAAAGGAGAAGAAATTGACGAAGCAAAATATGGAGAATATATAGATGAGTTTAAGAAAATGTCAAAACCAGAACTAATACAAAAAATGTTTATTAAGTTTGAGAATAATACAGTAGGATTACAATTTAACTCCAAATTAAGAAATAAATATTTTACTATTAGTGAATTAGATAAGATGACTGAAGAGATATTTGAAGTTATAGATAAAGATGAAACAAAAGAAAAAAGAAAAATGCTTGATAGTATGTATGAAGTAATGAATAAAGAGATTTATCAAATGGAAATACCTAAAAAACCGAAAGACTTGGAAGAACTAGAATTACAAAAACAAAAGATGCAAAAGAGAGAGTTTTATAAAGATACTATAAGGAAAATAAAAGAAAAGATACAAATTAATGTAAACAAAAAAGAAGATATACCAAAAGAAAATGCTAGATTATATAATATGATTAATGATATAGCACATACAGATTTATATAAAGGTAATAAACAGCATTCAATTGAACATATCCAAAAAGTAATGATATTTTCTCAAATATTAGCAGAAGGTGAACACTTAAATGAAAATAGTAAAAAATTACTGTTGGTAGCAGCAGCATTGCATGATTGCGGAAGAAGAGGCTTAGGAGAAGGAAATATACCACATGCTAAACCAAGTGCTGAAAAAGCAGGAAAAATTTTACGAGATACAAATAAATTTGGAGAATTTACAGAGAGTCAAATAAGAGCAATTCAAATAGTAATTGAATACCATGAGCATAATGAAAAAGTTAAAGGGAAGATAGATATACCTTATCTTCAAAAGCTAGCAGAATCATATAATTTTAATTCTAATAGTATAAAAACTATTAATAGTCTTGCTTTGTTTTGTGGATTGTTAAAAGATGCTGATGCATTAGATAGATACAGATTTGCCAAAAGAGGAACTTTAAATAAAGATTATTTGCATAGTAAAACAGCAAAAAAAACATCAGTATTAAATTATGCAAAAAAAATAAATGATATGGTAGCTAAAAGAATATTAGTTAAGCGATATAATTATCGAGAAACAGATGTTGAAGAAGATCCAGTAGAAATGTTACATAATGTACGAGAAAAGTCAAGAATAATAGAGGATGATATACCATTAAATTATAATGATATTTACCAAACGCCAATTAATTTGGAAGATGTTGAAGTAGAGAAAGAATCACTAAAGGAAGCTAGTCGAAAATTAATTAGTTTGTATTCTAAACCAGATTATGGGTTAACTTCAGAATCTTTAAATGACGAAACAAAAAAACTTATTGCTGATATAAAAAGAGATAAGGAAAGAACACAAGAAACTCAAGAAAAAGAAACACAAGGATTTGATATAGGAAATAATGATTAAATAAAAAATAAGTCGGATTATAGTATAATTGTTGTGTGGATATAAAACAGGAATAAAATATAAAAAATAAAAAGGGGGGCAATGGTTCATTTGATTGTGAAGCATTAAAACCTCCTTAATTAATTTCGCTATTTTTTCGTATTTTTTCTATTTCATCAAAATCATTTTCTAAAATATCTAAAAAAGCATTAGTTAATTCTGGATCAAATTGAGAACCTTTATATTTTTGAAATTCCGCAATAGCATTTTCAATAGACATAGAATCTTTATAAGCTCTTTTAGTAGTCATAGCATCAAAACAATCTGCAATAGTTGTTATACGAGCTAAATAAGGTATATTATCTCCAGCTAAATTATTGGGGTATCCAGTTCCATCATATTTTTCATGATGAAATTTTACAATTGGTACTATATCTTTCATAATAGAAGATTCTTCTATTATATTAGCTCCAAAGTATACATGTTTTTTAATTTCTGAAAATTCATTATCAGTTAATTTTGTTTCTTTTTGTAATATTGATTCTGAAATTTTATTTTTTCCTATATCATGGCATAATGCTCCAATTTTTAATTTTTCTAAATCTTCATTAGATAAACCTACTTTTTTTCCAAGCAAAACCGCATATTCTGAAACTCTTTCTGAATGTGACCTTGTATAAGGATCTAAATTTTCAATAAATATTTTATATTCAGACATTGTAATCACCTCTGAAATAAATTTTTATATATTATATTAGTAAATATGTAAAAAATCAATATATTTGTTTATTATTTTTTTTCTTGAACATAATAAAATAGAGGTGTTCAGATGAAGAATAAAAAGAAAAACAAAAAGTTAATAATAACTATAATTGCAATCTTTATATTAATTTTGATTATATATAATTTTAATACATACAATAATAGCAAAATATATAATTCAAATTATGAAAGTTCCAAAACATCTTCCACAGAAGAAGAACAATATGTGGAAAAGATAGAAGAAAATAATAAAAAAATATCAAATGTAATTGAAGAAATAACACACAGTGTTGTTGGAATATCTAAATTAAAAAATGCAGGGAATAGCATATTTTCAAATAATAGTGAATCGTCCCTTGGATTAGGAACAGGAGTTATTGTAACAGAAAATGGTTATATTTTAAGTAATGAACATGTTACAGGCGAAAAATATAGTAATTGCTATATAACCTTAGATAATGGTAATTCTTATAATGGAACTGTAGTATGGAGTGATTCTGATTTAGATTTATCAATTTTAAAAATAAATGCAAATAATTTAAGCTATGCAGAGTTTGGAAATTCAAAAGATGTAAATGTGGGAGAAACAGTTTATGCAATAGGAAACCCAATAGGATTTGAATTTAGAAGAACTGTAACATCAGGGATTGTTAGTGCAAAAAATAGAACAATAAGATTGCAAGAAGAAAATACAGAAAGTTATATGTCAAATTTAATTCAAACAGATGCAACAATAAACCCGGGAAATAGTGGAGGGCCTCTTATTACGCCCAATGGACAAGTTATAGGAATAAATACTGTTAAAATTACAACAGCAGAAGGAATAGGGTTTGCTGTTCCCATAGATGTTGTAAAAAATGTTATAAATAGTTTTAAAGAAAAAGGGAAATTTAATGAAGCAACTATTGGAATATATGCTTATGATAATCAAGTAATTCCATATATAAACTCTACAAATCTTAATTTTAATAAAGGTATATATGTAACTAAAATTATAACAAATGGTCCAGCTGATTCTACAGATTTAAAAGAAGGAGATATTATTACAAGTATAGATGGAAACGAGTTAGAAACAATGAACGATTTAAAAAGCTATATTTTTGGAAAAGAAATAGATGATGAAGTTAATTTAAAGATTGTAAGAGGAAAAATAAATAGAAATATAACATTAAAGCTAGGTAAAAAATGAAAAAACCGCCTTGGGTGTATACACTTTAGGCGGTTAGGGAACCATTAGGCATAATGTCCTTCATACGTGATGAATGTGTCGTGGAAATGCTTTACATCAGCTTCTGTAACAATAGCATTAATTAAACTTGTTGAAACCAATTCAACGTCATTCTCTTTGTATGCATATGAAACTGTTTTAGAAACTTCGCCAAGCAATTCTTTGCCGGATTTACCTGCTTCGAGCCCTTGGGCTATACTTACAAATATAACTAGATCTTTAAGCGTAGCAAAATCGACAGGCATAGTGACAGCCCTTTCATAATAAGAATAGTATAATTATAGCAGAATAATATTGTAAAATCAACTATTTGCTGTTTATAGATAAAACTATCATATTATATTTAAATAATAATATATTTATATTGGGTGATTTATTTGTTTATTAAAAGTTTAAAAATAAATAAAAAATTAATACTAATAATGCTTCTTATAGTGATATTAATTTTTGGTTTAATATATTATTCTTCTTTTGCTAATTCTTTAGAATTAAAATCTGAAAAACAAGATAAATCATTTATTAAATGGGTAGATTTTAGGGTTACAGAAGAAGCTTTAGAAAAAACTGCCAAATTAGATATTGATTCTCATAATAAAAATGAAAATATAAAATATAATTGGATTGAGCTTTTAGCATATTTAGCATGTAAAAACGGTGGAGATTTTAAAAATTTTAATGAGTCAGATTTAGATACTTTATTAGAAAAATTAAAAATGGGCCGAACTATAGAAGAATTAACTAAAGATATGAAATATTATAATTATTATTTAGAAAGCTATAGTGCCATACTTGAACAATTTATAGGATATTATTATATAGAAGTTAAAAATTCTGATGGAACTACTTCTATGAAACAAAAATATGGAATCAAAGTATTTTGCCCTATAGCTCAAAATTATGCTTTTAGTCATTATGATGATTTTGGAAATTCGCGCTCTTATGGTTTTAAAAGAACTCATTTAGGAAATGATTTAATGGGAAGTATAGGAACTCCAATAATTGCAGTTGAATCTGGAATTATTGAAGCATGTGGATGGAATCAATATGGGGGCTGGAGGGTCGGAATTAGAAGTTTAGATGGAAAAAGATATTATTACTATGCTCATTTGAGAAAAAATCATCCATATGCTGAAAGTTTACATGAAGGTCAGATGGTTATGGCAGGAGATGTTATAGGATACTTAGGTATGACAGGATATAGTGTAAAAGAAAATGTAAATAATATTAACGTTCCTCACTTACATTTTGGAATGCAATTAATTTTTGATGAATCACAAAAAGAAAGTACAAATGAAATATGGATTGATGTTTATCAAATAGTAGAATTTCTTAAGAAAAATCGTTCACAGGTATATATGTCGAATAATGAGACAAAAGACTATTCTAGAAAATATGAATTCTGTGAAGGTGATAAATTTATTTATAAATAGCAAGTAAGTTAGACAAATTCAATAAAATATGCTATAATTAAGTATACATAATTTTTAGAAAGGGGAGAAATCCTATGAATGGCCGGAAAGTAGTAGCAGAGCGTATGGCTTGGATTATGATGATTGTTTTAGTTATGGCAATAGCCATTGTAATAAGCTTAATAATAGCGTTTTACAAAAATAACAATTGTCACACAAGACAGGTGAATTTGGACACCAGAGAGGAGCAAGAAAAAACAGAGTTAAACGTAGATGTAGAAGAAAAAAGAACGATTCCTGAGAAAAGTTTTACATTTTACAATGCAGATGGTTCGCTTGATGAAGATGTAAAGATAAGTTCTCTTATAGGAAGAACAAGATTCACAGATGGTTGCTATCAGATTTCACTTACAATTGATGAAATAAAATTGTTGCAGGCATATGTATTTGCTGAATCTGGTACAACTGAAGGCTTGGTAGGACAGGTCGCTGTGGCAGCTGAGGTAATAAATAGGATACGTGATGAACGTTTTCCAAATACTCTTTATGAAGTTCTTTCGCAAGAAGGACAATACTATGAGGACGGCATTCCTTGTTGGTATGATGAAGAAGGATATTGGAGACCTGTTTATGACTCAGATGTTACTGATAAGGTGAAGTTTGCTGTTGAACTTGCACTTGAAGGGTGTGATCCAACAGAAAAATACTTTGAAGGTGATGGTGCATTATATCATTATTCTCCAAGGTTTACCGAAGATGATAGCCAAAAGAATAACCCAACGCAAATTTCTATAGGAAACCATAATTTCTATAGGGATTATAAGTAATTCATGGGCCCCTGGGCGAATCGATTTATTTCGATTCGCCCTTTATCTTTTAATAAATTCTTATAAATGTTATCAAATCAGCATTTACAAAGGTTTATGATTATGGTATAATGAATGCTAATATATAAATTTAGAAGGGGTAAATAAATGAAATATTTAAATGAGATTTATCTAGATAAAGAAAAGGATATTATAATAAAATTGTACAAATCTAAAGAAGATGAATTAACATATATATTAGAAACTCCAAATCACAATACAGGTAATTTGATTACAAATTTAGCTAAATTATGCAAAGTAAAAACAATAAAAAATAGTAAAGATATGAAAATAATTAAAGGTACAATTCCTGCTAGTATAAATGGAGATAATGAAGAAGTATATATTTTAAGACTTGGTGGAATAAAAATTGCAAATATTTATAAAAATGGAAAAATTGAAATAAAGGCCAAAATTCCATCAATAATGAAAACATTTATGTCTCAAACTAAAGATTATAAATTCGATATAGACAAAACTATAGTTAAATCATATTTATTAAAACAGGAAAAATTCAGAACAGATTTACATACACATATGAATGCTAATTTATCTCCAGATATTTTAATTGCTTTAGGAATAAGCCATCAAATAAAATATCCATTATATTATATAAAAAAATTAAATTTAAAACTAACTAAATCACAACGTGAGAAGTTAGAAAAACAAAGAAAAAAGGTTGAAAAAGATTTTGAAAATTCAGAATTAGTCGGAAAATATTTAATAAGAAGAATTGATGATAATACAACAATAAATTTTGCAGATTTAATTTTAAATAATTTGAAGAATGCAAAACAAAATATAGAAAAAATAAGGTGTAGCTTAGCTATTATGAAAGATGGTCAAGCTGTTTTTACTAATTTAGAAAAATTATATTTATATAGATATGTATTTGCAAAAGGAACTGAATGTGAAAATAAAGAAAAAATAAAATTAGAGAGTGAGAAAATTAATAAAATTCCTCAAAAAGATATTAAAGAAGCTGTTTTAAAAATGATAGAAGATAAAAAGAAAGGAAGTATTTATAAAAATAATAATTTAAGACAAGATAAACTTTTATGGATAGCAAGAGATTATCAAAAACAAGGTATTAATTATGTAGAAATAGCAGATACTACATTAACTAAAAAAGGAATTCCCGCAATAGAGTTATTAGAAGATATTCATGAAGTAATGCCTAAAATAGAAGCGGAAACAGGTGTTAAGATAAGATTTTTAGTAGCTATAAGAAGAATACCACTTACAATTATTAAAGATCAAATTGTTGGAAGTGAATATTTAAGAGAAAGTTTAAGTGTTTTAAAAGCAGTTAGCAAAGATCCTTATGTAGTGGGTAGTGATTTTATAGGAGAGGAAATAAATGATATTTCAGAATTACAACCTGCCATAGAAGAAATAGTAAAATATATTCAAAAAGAAGATAAAGATTTCACAATAAGAATTCATGCTGGAGAAAATGATAGTTTAAAAAATAATGTATATAATTCTATTGAATGTGTTAAAAAATCTATAAAAAAAGGAGAGAAGATTCCTCGAATAAGAATAGGACACGGATTATATACACCAGATTTATCAACTAAAGAAGGAAAGAAATTAATAAGGCAAATAAAGAATTCAAATGCAGTACTTGAATTTCAAATTACTTCAAATGTAAGATTAAATAATTTAAGTAGAATGGAAAACCATCCTCTAAAGAGATATTTAAAAGAAGGGATTAAGTGTGTACAAGGAACAGATGGATGTGGATTCTATGGAACAGATGCAATAGAAGATCAATTAGCTTTAAAAAATATAATAGGGCTAACAATTCAAGACTTTGAAAAAATGAAAAAAGTTGAAAATGAAATAATTAAAGATCGAAATAAATACTTTATAGAAAAGTCTAAAAAATTTAATAAATTTTTAAATGGACACAGCATAAGAGATGCTCTTTTAGAAGAAGAAAAAATAATTATAGAGAATGATTTAAAAAAGGATATAAAATTGCGTTTAGTAGAAAAATTACCATCATATGTAGAGCTAAAAGAGAAAATAAAAGAATTACCTTTAGATAAAATTCCAATTATAGTAGCTGGTGGAAGTTTTAATGGACAAAACAATAGAACGGTAGCATATGAGGAAGAAACAGAAATACTAAGAAAATTAATAGAGAATATAGATGAAAACAAGGCATTTTTTGTTATAGGACATAGACTAGAAGGGTATGAAAAAGTTGTTTTAGATTTATGTCAGAAAATAAATAAAAAAATAGAGGTATATGCTATTATTCCCAATATGATAGACAAAACAATTAGAGATAGACTAAAAGAATCTAAAATAGATGGTATAAGAATTTCAACAGAAAGTGAAGAATTTGGAATTTATAAAAGTTTTAATTATGAGATTTTTGAAAGAAGACCTTCTGTAGTTATTGCTATAGATGGAAATTCACCTGTATTAAATCTAATTCAAGAAGCTAAAAATGGAAAAGCAAAAGCAAAAATTTATATTAATAAACACAATAAAAGTCTTTTAAACAAAGCAAAAATGTTAGAAGGATATATTACTGAGTTTGAACTTTCAGATAATATTTGGAAGAAGATAGTGAAAGAGAATGAGATTAGCAAATAATTAACATAAAACATTGATAAATAAAATAAAACATGTTATAATAGTGCGCAGGTAGCTTACATGGTAACTCAAATGATGATGTATTTAACTAATTCATGAAAGTTGAGGGTAAGAAATATTGTCAAAATCATACGCTTTTTAACTGAAGACATAAGGAGGTACAATATGTCTAAAATTTCACATGTAACAGATAAGATAGCTAAGGCTATTTGGATAATGCGGCAGAAAGCAAAGTATGCTGTAGTTATCGTAGTGTTGGGAGCATGCTGGGGTGATGAAGGTAAAGGCAAAGTGGTAGCTTTTTATACGCAGCAGGCGGATTTGGCTATAAGAGCCACTGGCGGTGCAAATGCTGGACATACCATATATATCAATGGCAAGAAGATAGCAACTCATCTTATACCGAGTGCTATTGGAAACAAAAGAACGATTTGCCTTATTGGTAGAATGGTAGAGGTCGACATCGACATACTTCTTGATGAAATCAATACGGTTTACAATCTTGGAGTTGAAGATGTATACAATCGTCTCAAGATAGCAGGTGTTGCAAACGTAACTATGCCGTATCACAAGGCATTGGACAAGCTTCAGGATGGTATTAAGGACGAACCGGTTGGAACAACTGGCCGTGGAATTGGTCCTACCGTGGAGAGCCTTGTTAGAAGAACAGGACTCAAAATTTATGATTTGCTTCTTCCCGTAAGGGAGTTAACAAAGAAGATCGAAGAAGACAGCAAGTTCATTAAGCCACTCTTTGATACTTATGGTAAGTTAGCCAAAAACCGCGATGGTGATAGGATTTTTACAGATGAACAGCTGAAGGAAATCAATGATTACTTTGTTCACCCTGAGATTCTTGCGAAAAAGTATCACGAATATGGTATGCAGCTGTCAAGCATGGTGGTTGACGGGCAGAGGCTTGTTGATTCGTATTACTATGATCACAGCAAAACTATTGTTGTTGAAGGTGCACAGGCTATTCGTCTTAGCATCGAGACAGGTGACTATCCGATGGTCACTTCTACAGACTCTAATACACTCGGTACTCTCTCAGGTGCGTTCTTGCCTTATAATGCTCCTTCTGAAGTAATTGTTTGTGCTAAATCTCACTTCACAAGAGTGGGACAGGGCGTATTTCCTACCGAATATCCGGCACACATCGATTACTATGGTCGCCTTATAAAATACACGCCTGAAGAGGCATATATAGGTGATATTATGAGAGATGATGACGGAGAATATGGAGCTTCAACAGGTAGACCTAGAAGATGCGGAGCTGCAGATAAGGTGCTTATGAAGAACTCTGTACAGGTTTCTGGAGCAACTGCAATCTGCTTAAATTGCATTGACCAGGAAGGTGCTTTTGGTAACAAGGTAGGCAAACTGCAGATTTGTACGAAGTATAAATATCAAGGTGGAGAGATAGAGAATTTCCCGTCTGATATAAACCTCACAAACGAAGTTCCTAGTCCAATTTACAAAAGCGACAATAAGGCAAAAGACTATTTTGAGGGTTGGACTATAACACCCGATATGGAGGAATATGATGATCTTCCCGAAAATGCAAGAAGGTATATTGAGTTTTTTGAAAAGGGGCTTGGAGCACCGGTAAGGTATATTGGCACAGGACCTCTTAATGAAGACCTTATTATTAGGTTAGACACATTTTAATAATAATAATTGACAATTTTATCCTCACACTTTAAGTTACTAAAAATAACGTCAGCGAGTTTTATACTTGCTGACGTTTTTCTAAAAAAAGTTAAAAATTATTATATAAATGCATTGAATTTTTTTTTTTTATTAAATATAATTTAATAAAATGAAAGAAACGAGGTGATAAAAAATGTATAGGAAATTTGTAAAACGCATACTTGATATATTTTTATCTTTTATTCTTATTATTTTATTATCACCTATTATGTTTATAGTAATGTGTATTACTTTAATAGATTTAGGACTTCCTTTACACAACTTGTTAAGAGAAAGAGAAGGAATGTATAAAAAAACATTTATTATGTACAAATTTAGAACTAAAGTATTAGATCCAGATGGAACAACTAAATCTAGTACATACACAAAAGTAAGTAGTTTTTTAGATAAAACACGATTAAATGAGTTACCACAATTATTTAATGTATTATTAGGACAAATGAGTTTAGTCGGACCTAGACCATTTATTCCAGGCGAGTCAGACCAATTTAAAGGGAGAATAAGTGAAAAAAGATATTTAGTTAGACCAGGAATAACAGGTCTTGCACAAATAAGTGGTGGAAGAGAAATAACAAATAAAAAGAAATTTGAATGTGATGTTGAATATTATGATAATTTAAGTTTTTTATTAGATTTGAAAATTGTTTTAATAACAATAGGACAAGTTTTTTGTGTAGATGTAGATAAAATTAGAAAGAAAAAAGAAAAAGAGAATATATAAAATTTGCTGTTTTACATAAAGTATGGTATAATTTATAGTATAAACGGGAATTCGCCCGTGAAATGCTTCGCAAGAAGTAAAAACATTTTTAACCCTATAGGAGGTATTACAACATGGCAAAGTTTAATTCAGCAGACGACAACAATCAGGTAAAAGTATGGGATGAGGCTATCGACTCAAAGGTAATCGATGAGTGGGTAAAATCCATACAAGGCAAGGTGACAGACTCTACAGCGTTGGTAATATACCTTCAGCATGGTCCTAAGCCTTATGCCGCGAAAATCGCAGTACAGGTTGGAGATGGTCTAGACAGCAAAAATGTGGAGCTAGCACGCTTCACTAAGGCAAGAGACGCAATAACTACATTTGCTTCCTACGCAATTCTTAATGGTGCGGTAGATGTAAATTTATGCGACAAAGATGGGAATATTTTTACTTCATTCTTAAAGAAGTAATTCTCAACACAAGTGGACAAAAGGTTAAGAAGAGGCTCCTCTTATCAGGAGCCTTTTTGTTATTTATCACCTTATATATAATAATTAAAGCAAGTATAACATACAGTAAAGATATTTACAATGCTATACATTATATGATAAACTAAAAAAAATTGTGCCAAATTATGGGGATATATATGAAAAAATTAATAAAAACAAATGAAGAAAAAGTATTTAAAACAATACGTATGGAAGGTGTTAAAGTAAGTTATAGTGATGAAGAGGAAAATCATGTATTAACACATACTATAATAAAAAGTAATCCATCTATAGCTATTATTGTAAAAAAAGAAGGAAAAATAGCATTAATAAAGCAATTTCGCTCATCAACAGGAGAAACTTATATTGAAATTCCAGCAGGAATTATAAATGATGGGGAAAATGAAATAGATGCTGCTATTCGTGAAACACAAGAAGAAACAGGATATGTAATTAACAATGTTAGCGTACTTGTTAAAGGTCCTTCGCTATTAGATCCATCCAAAAGTAATGAAAATTATGGAGTTGCTGTAGGTGATGTGTGCGGTCAATGTGAAAGAATGTTAGATGAAACTGAAGAAATTGATTCTGAGATTATATGGATGGATGAAAAAGAAGTTTTTGAAAGAGTAAAAGCACAAATGTATAAAGGGGAATTTTTTAAAGATAATTTGTTTATGACAGGGCATTCTTTATATGCAATTATGGCGTATATGTTAGTGTAAAAACCTACGGATATAAGGAATATAAAAATATAAGTTTTATTAATTAATAAATAAAAATCATTATTACTTTAATATTATGAAAATGTAATACAAATTTAATATTATAGGTGAAAATCCCGTATCCCTATATTTCATCTGGATTTTAAGAGATTTAAAGACTTGAAATATAAAATGATAATGTATTAATATAATATGTGTATATTATACTTAAAAATATGTAAGGGAGTTTAAAGAGATGAAAACTAAACAACAAGGAAAATTAAAAAGTAAAATAATGATATTAGCAATATTATTTATAGTTTTTGTTTTAATGTTAAAGATAAGTATGACTTTAGCATCAAATAATCCTTTTGCTATAACTAATGTAGAAGTATTAGGACATTCAGATACAGTTTATATTAATGATGTTAAAGTTGAAAAAAATAAATTAAAATCTAATATAACTTTTCATAATGTAGGCGAAAGCGTTTCATATAAAATTAAAGTAAAAAACAATGACAAAGAAAATTATAAAATAAAATCTATAAGAGATGATAATGAAAATAATTATATTTCGTATACATATGATAATTATGAAGGAACAGCATTTAATACACAAGAAGAAGTAACGTTAGAAATAATTCAAAAATATATAAAAGAATGTGATATAAATAGTAGAGATCAAAAATTTCAAGCTAATATTATAATTACTCTTGAAGATGAAAATGGAGATATAATTGAGAAAACAATACCAATTAATTCAAATCCTGTAACTGGTGATAATATAGGAATTTATATAATAAGTTTATTAGTATCAATTACATTACTAATAATTGCTTTAAGAAAAAATACAATTCAGAAAAGTGGAAAACATACTTATAAAAAGATAAAGTTATTTAGTTTATTTGTTATAGGAGTTTTCGTTTTACCAAGTATTTCAAAAGCTACAGGGGATATTAATTTTACTTTGATTTTTGAAAATAGTATTTATTTAAGAGATAAATTACGAGTTTCATATATAATTAATGATATAGAAAATGAAAGAATTGTAAATTATAATGAAAAACTAGAAGAGTTTATTGCTCCAAAAATAGAAGGCTATGAATTTGATGGATGGAAAAAAGAAGATGGATCAGATTTTGACTTAGATGAAAATATAACAGAAGATATAATACTAAAAGCTAAGTATAGGCCAATTGATTATACAGTAACATATAATGGACTAACAGAAGAGGAAAAACAAACATTAAATAATCCTACAACGTATAATGTTGAAATAGAAAAAATAACATTACACAATCCTTCAAATAGAAAGGATTCAGATGGAGAAGAAATAGAAAGATTTGTGGGCTGGAGAGATGATGTAACAGTATCAATGAATATCACATTACCACCTGAAAAATTAGAAAATAAAGTATATGAAGCAGTATGGG
>AUXO013011769.1_pt1 | contig 16806 bp, 12 predicted proteins | sample 768731 | NCBI WGS metagenome assembly AUXO01 (sample SAMN02715735, study PRJNA202380) | gut metagenome | biome: sheep rumen | host: Ovis aries | place: New Zealand: Palmerston North
GTTTTAGGAAAGTTAATGTGCAGTTTTGAAGGAATAAGTGATAATGAAAGGTCTAGGGAATTAATGTTCTCTAGGCTTTTTTGTTTTATGTAAATACAATGTACATTCGTGATTGTTCTTTTGTATTTTGGAAACGAAGCATTACATACAATATCTTAATATTTTCTAAGAAATTTATGGTTTATTATAAAAATAGTATAAAATTGTAAAAATATAAGGGGTTCATTGTATATAATGTTTGCTATTTTCATGCAAAATTGCTATAATAAAACGTATAAAGTGTTAATAATTTTCTAATCCTTGCACTTGTGTCATATAAGTAGCATAGTAATGGAAGTTAATTATTATATGTGATTTGGAGGAAAAATAGATGGAAACAAATATTCTTATGGAGAGCGGAACAAATGAATTAGAGGTTCTTGAATTTACAGTAGGCAATAACCATTATGGAATCAATGTAGCGAAGATTAAGGAGATTGTTCCTTTTAATCATGTTACTCCAGTGCCAAATTCACATCCTTGTGTAGAAGGTATTTTTATGCCAAGAGATTTGATGATTACGGTTGTTGATTTGGCAAAGGTTATCAATGCAGCACCGTCTGGTAATATTGAAAAGGATATGTTTATTATTACGAACTTTAATCAGTTAAATGTAGCATTCCATGTACATAGTGTTGTTGGAATTCATAGAGTATCATGGGCAGATATTATTACTCCGGATGCAACAGTAAGTAGTGCAGAAAATGGTATTGCAACTGGTATTATTAAGATTAATGGTCAGTTGATAGTTATTCTCGACTTTGAAAGAATTGTATCTGACATTAGTCCGGAAACAGGTTTGAAGGTATCAGAGATTGATAAACTTGAAAATAGACATCGTAATGATTCTCATATTGTTATTGCAGAAGATTCTCCTTTATTAATTAAACTTATTTCTGATTCATTAACGAAGTCTGGCTATACAAATCTTACATTATGTCCGAATGGTCAGGAAGCGTGGGATTATCTTAATGATTTAAAGAATAATCATCCGGATGATTTGGATGTCAAGTGTATTATCACAGATTTAGAGATGCCATTAATGGATGGTCATCGTTTAACAAAGCTGGTAAAGACGGATGAAGTATTAAAGAAGATTCCGGTTGTAATTTTCTCTTCACTGATTAATGAACAGATGAGAGCGAAAGGAGCTTCATTGGGAGCTGATATTCAGTTGTCTAAACCAGAGATTGGTCTCTTAGTTGGAGAAATTGATAAATTATTAATGTAATTTAAAAGAAATGGTTTATAGAGGCTATCGCATTTGTATGATATAACGCAGTTGGTGTTTTATATGAATGCGATAGGCTTTTTTGTTTTATAAGCAATTACGATATGTTTTTATGAAATATTATTAGTTGCTTGAAATGTCCTCAGTTAAAATATCGGCTGCGGTTTTAGCAGTAGTTTTTAATTGGTTGTTCATGCGTGTTTTATTTGAATTTATAGTTATTTACATAATCCGGTATTATAAATAGAAATGAGTTTTGAATATGTAATATTAGATAAAATAAAGATTTAATATATACAAGATTGTTATAGATTAAAGAGGGTAAATTCTATAATATAAAATGAAATATATTGGTTAGAGTAAAGTCGTTTTTAGAATGGAGTAATAGAAATGGATATCAATGAATTTTGTGAGAAATATAAACAAGCTGATATGGTTTTAATAGGTATCGGAAGTGAGTTGCATCGGAAGCAATTACATGATGACGATATTGCAATATTGAGAGAGTTTGCGTCAAAATTAGAAAGAAAAAATTATTTTGTTATTACATCAAATGCGGATAATCTTATAGAAGAGTTGGGATTAAATCCAAAGAGAATTGCACAGCCGATGTTAATTGCAAAAGATAAGGAAGATGTAAAAGAACGTGAAGAAAAGCAATGGGAATTATATAATAAATGGTTGTCAGCTACATTAAATAAAAATTTGTTACTGATTGAAATTGGAGAAGGTTTTCAGAATCCTAGTTTATTTCGTTGGCCATTTGAAAAAGTAACATTAATTAATCAAAAAGCATTTTTATATCGAATTCATTCCGTATTTGCACAGTTGCCGGAAGAAATTACACGGAGAGCTGAATCAATCAATGCAAATGGAATTCAATTTCTAAAAGAATTAAAAAATAATACCACGCTGTAATAATGATTATTACTAGCGCGGTAGAGATTTAGTAAAAATGTCACTCTTTTATGTATTTGGTAGGAATATGAGAATATAAGGGGAATAAATAGTTGAGAAAGCTAGAATTATATGATACAATTTACTAGAATATTGTATTTTAGAATGAGGATTTTTAATAAGTTATGAACATATTTATATTATAAATATAAAATACATAAGCGGAATATAACAAGATTTTTGTTATAAAGAATAAAGAAAACGAGGTGGGTAGCATTGCCTGAATTTAATGAAGAAAATTATTTGGATAATTTATTAAATAATGTTGAAAAGAGCAGTGGTAAGGCAACAGAAAGCAGAGAGCAGTATTTGCAGCATTTAGCGGAGGAAGAGGCTGAATTAGCAAAGACTGATCAGGAAAAGCAGAAGGAACAGCTTGTTGAACAGGTAAAAAAGGTTGTTGAACAAGATTCGAAAGAACGCGACGTTTATGATGTATATGATAAAAATAGTTCTGACGATTACATATCCGGTGCAGATGAGCAGAAAAATAAGGATTCAATGATAGAAGATATAGAGCCGGATATTCCTTCAGATGCTGATATTGCTTCATTGTTACAAAGTGCACAGGAAGAAACGCAGTCCGTGACAGAGAAAGCTTCAGACACAGATTCTGATGAATTATCAGCACAGGAGTTAGAACGTCTTGCAAATATGAATCTGGATGAAATCATAAGTGATGCAACTGGTGGAATGATGACAGGAGACGATTTACCATATAAGGGTCAGGAGGATTCTGCAAAAGATGCTGTAGAAACTACTCAGTTGCCACCATTGGAGGATTTAGATGAAACAGAGGTGTTGGCAGATGCAAATCAGCAGAAGAATTCTGAAACGAATATGGATACACAGCGTTCAATGACAGATACTGCCAATGGACAGGAAGCTAAGCCTGCAAAGAAGAAAAAAGCAAAACCTGAAAAGGATAAAAAAGGGTTATTACATATTATAAAGAGCATTTTCTTTGAAAATCTAGAAGATGAGATTCAGGCGGAAGAGTCGGCAAAAGCTCAGTCAGCAAAGACGGCTGAAAGTATTGCGGATGATTTATCAGAGGGATTATCAGATGAAAATGAACGGGTTATAAAAGAAGTTTATGGTGAAGATGGACAAGGCTCAGAACATTTAGGGATTGATGCAGCACCTACAAAGGGCTTTTTTGCAAAATTGAAGTATCGTCTTGCTCAGCGTAAGAAACAGAACGAAGAAGCTGATCGTGCAGAGATGGAAGCAGAGCGTCTGGATTACGAGGAGACACAGAAGAAAAAAGCAGAGAAAAAGGAAGCTGCTCAAGCAAAGAAAGCTGAAAAGAAAGAAGCAGCTGAAGCAAAGAAGGCTGAAAAGGCAAAAGCGAAAGAAGCTAAGCCAAAGAAAGAAAAGAAACCGAAGAAAGAAAAGAAGCCGAAAGAACCACCAAAGCCGGGAGATATTTTAAGAATTAAGCCGATTTCAATGGTATTTTTTATTTTATTTATTTCAGGTATTATTGTATTGATTGTTGTCTTGAATAGTGGTTATCATTATACGAGGTCTATTTCAGCAGCAAAGGATTACATGTCAAATCACAATTATGAGAAGGCATATCAGGAGCTTGCCGGAGCTGATTTAAAAGAAAATGATGCAAATGTATATGATTCAGTTAGTACGGTTATGTATGTTCAGAGACAGTATGATTCTTATGAGAATTATATGAAGATGAATATGAAAACAGAAGCCTTAAACGCATTAATTAAAGGTTTGATTCGTTATGATAAGTATATCATGGATGCAGATTCACTGGGAGTTGCTGATGATTTGAAGACAGTACGTGCATTAATTGTAGGTGCGTTACAAAATACTTTTAAGATATCAGAACAGGATGGTCAGGCTTTAGCAAACTTATATCAGGATAATTTTACACAATATTATTATAGAATTGAGGCATACAGTGATGCAGCACAGAAGTAAATGATATATAAATTGGGATTGGAGAAAAGATGATAGCAATAATTGACTATGATGCAGGAAATTTAAAAAGTGTAGAAAAGGCATTGGTATCTATAGGTGAAGAAGTAGTTGTTTCTCGTGATGAGAATGTTATACTTTCAGCAGATAAAGTTATACTACCGGGTGTTGGAGCATTTGGTGATGCAATGAAAAAATTACAGGAATTTAATTTGATAGATACAATTCATAAAGTTGTTGAAAAAGGAACTCCTTTTTTAGGAATATGCCTTGGATTACAGTTGATTTTTGAAGAAAGTGATGAAACGCCAGGGGTTAAAGGTCTTGCCTTATTAAAAGGTAAGATTCGTAAGATGCCACCAAAAGATGGTATGAAGATTCCACATATGGGCTGGAATTCAATTGAAATTCGTCCGAATAGTCGATTATTTGCGGGAATTGATAATCAATCTTATGTGTATTTTGTTCATTCTTATTATTTAGAGGCGGAAGATGAGCGTGTAGTTGCAGCAACAACAGAGTACACAACACATATTCATGCGGCTGTTGAGTACAAAAATATTTATGCATGTCAGTTTCATCCGGAAAAAAGCAGCGATATTGGATTACAGATATTAAAAAATTTTGCAAATCTATAAGATTAGATAGGAGAAAGTAGTGTTTACAAAGAGAATTATTCCATGTTTGGATTGTAAAAATGGCAGAGTTGTAAAAGGAACGAATTTTGTAGATTTAAGAGATGCAGGTGATCCGGTAGAAGTCGCAGCTATGTATGATAAATCGGGTGCAGATGAGCTTGTTTTTTTAGATATTACAGCTTCTAGTGATGGAAGAAATACAACTGTGGAGTTGGTTCGAAAAGTTGCAGAAAAGGTATTTATTCCGTTTACGGTTGGAGGTGGAATCCGTTCCGTAGATGATTTTAAAGTATTGTTACGTGAAGGGGCAGATAAGATTTCAATTAATTCATCTGCAATCATGACACCGCAGTTGATTAGTGATGCGGCTGATAAGTTTGGAAGTCAGTGTGTAGTTGTTGCGATTGATGCGAAGAGAAGTGAAGATGATACACATTGGACTATTTACAAAAATGGTGGACGTGTGGATATGCACATGGATGCGGTAGAATGGGCGATGGATGTTGAACGCCGTGGCGCAGGTGAAATTTTGCTTACGAGTATGGATTGTGACGGCACAAAAGCAGGTTATGATTTAGCATTAACACGTGCAATTGCCGATGCCGTATCTATTCCTGTCATTGCATCTGGTGGTGCTGGAAAGAAAGAAGATTTCTATGATGCATTTGAAAAAGGTGGTGCAGATGCCGCACTTGCAGCTTCTTTATTCCACTATAAAGAATTAGATATTCATGATTTGAAAAATTATCTTGCAGAAAGAAAAATTCCTGTTCGATTATAAAATGCATTTTCTAGGACAGTATTATTTTTTAGAAGAGAGGAAATGAGAGATTTTCTAGTATCATTATATAAAAGAATTGTTTTATTTAGTTATATTTCTAAAAAGGTTCTAAAAAGATACTGAAATATAATGTTTATTCATTGATAAATTTGTGTGGTTTTGGAAAATGGATAATGTTTATATGCTATAAAATATAGATATATATTTACAAAGTTTTATTTGGATTGAATTTTACAGGAACAGGCTGTGGCGAAAGAAAATAGAAGTTAGAAGGCATAACATATGAGTATGATTGATAATGACTGGTTGGATTATATCAGTGGTGAATTTAAGAAAGATTATTATAGAGATTTGTATAATTTTGTAAAGGAGGAGTACTCGAAAACGGTTGTATATCCTCCGGCAGATGATATTTTTAATGCATTTCATTTTACGCCGTTGAGTAAAGTTAAAGTGCTGATATTGGGACAGGATCCATATCATAATGAACATCAGGCACATGGATTATCTTTTTCGGTACTTCCGGAACAGAAGGATATTCCTCCTTCATTACAAAATATTTATAAGGAATTACATGATGATCTTGGGTGTGAGATTCCAAATAATGGATATTTAAAGAAATGGGCAGATCAGGGCGTATTATTATTGAATACAGTGCTTACCGTACGTGCACATCAGGCGAATTCACATCAGGGAAGAGGCTGGGAACAGTTCACGGATGCGGTTATTCATGCTGTAAATGCACAAGATAGACCGATTGTCTATATGTTATGGGGAAGACCGGCACAGAGTAAAATTCCGATGCTGACGAATCCAAAGCATTTAATTCTAAAAGCGCCGCATCCAAGTCCATTATCTGCATATAGAGGTTTTTTTGGATGCAAGCATTTCAGTCAGGCAAATGAATTTTTAGAAAAGAATGGAATAGAGCCAATTGACTGGCAGATTGATAATATATAAGTGAGAAAATATTATAATAGTTATACTTTTACTTTGTTGACGAAATACAGTAAATGATAAACAGTATAATTGATTACTTATAAAGTGAATATAAAATAAAAGGTATTGAATTGTATATTTGGTAAACAGTATACGTATTCAATACCTTTTTATTTTTTTTGAAAGATGAGTAAAATTTATTCTTCTTCCTCTTCAACTTCTCCGGCAATTGGAGCAATAATAGAAATTAAAACAACAGAAGCTATAATAGCAACACTAACACCAATAATTGGTCCTAAGAAAAGTAAAAAATTCATATGAAATCTCCTTTCATGTAATTCTAAAATTTCAAGATGTAATTAGTTTACTCTTTAAAATAATGATATATTTAGGTAAATAAAATCTGGAGAACTTTAGTATATTATTATTTTAAAGAATACCTTGCAATTTCGAGTTATTATGGAAGTGATATTGGAATAGAAGTGTTAAATGTAAGAATTCATTTACGTCTATATCCAATACCATATTCCATATAATAAAATATTATATATATATTATATACTTATTCTGCTTTCTTCGCAAGATTTTTATTTGCAGTTGCAAGCATCAATTTAATACGATTTAACTGATTTACTTCAGATGCACCTGGATCATAGTCGATAGCGATGATATTTGCATCTGGGAAAGCAGCTCGCAATTCTTTAATAACACCCTTACCGACAATATGGTTTGGAAGACAACCAAATGGCTGACAACATACGATATTAGGAACATCCGTATGAATTAATTCAATCATTTCACCTGTCAATAACCAACCTTCACCTGTCTGGTTTCCAAGAGATACGAGGTCTTTTGCAACATTGGCTGTTTCTTTAATATTAGATGGTGGTGTAAATCGATTACTTTCAGCAAGAGCCTTCGTAGCATCTTTTCTAAACCATTCTAATAATCGAATGACAGTATTGTTAATAAATGCCGATTTCTTAGAAGCACCAAGATAATCTTTTTTGAAGTTTGCATTTTCTGCACAGTAGAGAAGGAATCCCATCAAATCAGGAACAACAGCCTCAGCTCCTTCAGACTCCAATAAATCTACAATGTAATTATTCGCAGATGGCAGGAATTTGACAAGAATTTCACCAACAATACCAACACGAGGTTTCTTAATGTCGAGTAACTCAATTTCATCAAAATCCTTAATAATTGCACAAATATTTCGATTGTATTCTTTCATTGTTACCTTCTTTTTTGTAAGTTGCTTAATGCAAATTTCTTTCCACTTTTCATGTAATGCGTTTACAGAACCTGGAACCTTTTCGTATGGACGTGTACGATATACAACATTCATAAATACATCACCATATACAATTGCCTGCATTGCTTTTTTGAGCATTGTCAAATCATATTTGAAGCCGGAATTTGATTCGATTCCCTGAGCACTCAGTGAAATAACCGGTATATATTCCAATCCGGCTTTTGTCAAAGCACGACGAATGAAACCAATGTAGTTTGATGCACGGCAACCGCCACCGGTCTGCGTAATGATGATAGCAGTTCTTGATAAATCATACTTACCGGATAATACGGCATCCATAATCTGACCAACAACCATTAAAGAAGGATAGCATGCATCGTTGTTAACATACTTAAGTCCCGTGTCTACCGCAGTTTTGTTATCATTTTCTAGCACTTCAAAATTGTAACCGCAAGATGAGAGTGCCGGTCCTAATAAATCAAAATGAATTGGTGACATTTGTGGGCAGAGAATCGTGTAATTTTTACGCATTTCCGGAGTAAATTCAATTCGGTCAAATGCAGCGGATTCTATTTTACGTTCATAATGCTTATTTTCGCGTACCTTTAAAGCAGCAATTAATGAACGAACACGAATTCTAGCGGCACCTAAATTGTTTACCTCATCAATCTTTAATACCGTATAAATCTTACCTGCCTTTGTTAAAATATCATTTACTGCGTCAGTTGTAACGGCATCCAGACCGCATCCGAAGGAATTCAACTGAATTAAGTCGAGATTATCATTTGTCTTTACATAGCTGGCTGCAGCATATAATCTTGAATGATACATCCACTGATCCATAACAATCAAAGGTCGATCAATTTTGCCTAAATGAGAAATGGAATCTTCTGTTAATACAGCAATGTCAAAGGAATTAATTAATTCAGGGATACCATGATTGATTTCAGGATCAATATGGTATGGACGTCCTGCAAGAACAATACCGCGTTTGTTATGTTCCTTTAAGTAAGCAACAGTTTCTTCACCTTTCTTACGTACATCTTCACGTGACTGCATTAATTCATTCCATGCATCAATAACAGCTGATTTCACTTCAGCAGCAGGAAAATCGCTAAATTCTTCACAAAGTCTTTTTTCAAGGATTTCTTCACTTGCAAAAGATAGGAATGGATTACGGAAATCAATATTTTCTGTCTTTAATTCTTCTACATTATTTTTAATATTTTCAGCATATGAAGTAACAATTGGACAGTTGTAGTGGTTGTTTACATCTTCAATTTCTTTATGTTCATAAGGAACGCAAGGGTAGAAGATGAATTTAATATTATTTCGAATCAACCATGATACGTGTCCATGTGCCATTTTCGCCGGATAACATTCTGATTCAGATGGAATAGATTCAATTCCTAATTCATAAATCTTTCGGTTAGACTGAGGTGAAAGGATGACACGATAGCCTAATTTTGTAAAGAATGTATACCAAAAAGGATAATTCTCATACATGTTTAATACACGAGGGATACCAACGGTACCGCGTGTTGCTTCTTCTTCTGATAATGGTTCGTAATCAAACAGACGATGTAATTTGTAGTCAAACAAATTAGGAAGTTTATCTGTTTTCTTAACTTTGCCAAGACCACGTTCACAACGGTTACCGGTAATGAACTGTCTTCCGCCGGAGAATTTATTGATTGTTAAATGGCAGTTATTTGTACATCCACGACAACGTGTCATTGTTGTATCATATGTTAATGCGTTGATTTCTTCAATGGATAACATAGATGTCTCAGAAATACCATCATAACGCTCTCTGGCAATCAAAGCAGCACCAAATGCGCCCATAATACCTGCAATATCAGGACGAACGGCTTCAACGCCTGTAATTTTTTCAAAACTTCTAAGAACGGCATCATTATAGAATGTACCACCCTGAGCAACAATGTGTCGTCCAAGGTCCTTAGGATCAGAAATTTTGATAACTTTATAGAGCGCATTTTTAATAACAGAATAAGCAAGACCGGCAGAAATATCGGATACGGCAGCACCTTCCTTCTGCGCCTGTTTTACTTTTGAATTCATAAATACGGTGCAACGAGTACCTAAATCAATTGGATGTTCAGCAAAAAGAGCTTCTTTTGCAAAATCACGCACATCAAAATTCAAAGACTTTGCAAATGTTTCAATAAATGAACCACATCCGGCGGAACATGCTTCATTTAACTGCACAGAATCAATTGTCTGGTCTTTGATTTTGATACATTTCATGTCCTGTCCACCGATATCAATGATACAGTCTACTTCCGGATCAAAGAATGCAGCAGCGTAGTAGTGCGATACAGTTTCAACTTCTCCGTCATCTAATAATAAGGCAGCTTTAATCAGTGCTTCGCCATAACCGGTTGAACAAGAACGAACAATTTTTGCACCGGCAGGAAGAATATCATAAATTTCTTTGATGGATTTAATTGTTGTTGCAAGTGGTGAACCGTTATTACTACTATAGAAAGAATATAAAAGTTTACCATCATCGCCAACCAAAGCTACTTTCGTAGTAGTAGAACCGGCATCAATACCCAAATAACAGTTGCCTGTGTATTCAGATAAGTCACGTGTCTGAACTTTATGGGCGTTGTGTCTGTCTGTAAATTCTTTGTATGCCTGTTCATTTTCAAACAATGGCTCCATACGTTCTACTTCAAAATCAAGTTTAATTTTGCCCTGAAGACGTTTGATAATATCGGAAACGTCAAATTCAGATTCTTCTTTGTAATTCATTGCAGAACCAATAGCAGCAAATAAATGAGAATGTTCCGGAGCAATTGTCTGTTCAGGTGTCAGACTTAATGTACGGATAAAAGCCTGCTTTAATTCAGATAAGAAATGAAGCGGACCACCTAAAAATGCAACATTACCACGAATCGGTTTACCACAGGCGAGTCCACTGATTGTCTGATTGACAACAGCTTGGAAAATAGAAGCAGATAAATCTTCTTTTGTAGCACCTTCATTAATTAAAGGCTGAATATCTGATTTTGCAAATACACCACAACGTGCAGCAATCGGATAAATGGAATTGTAATTTTTAGCATATTCATTTAAGCCTGATGCATCTGTCTGTAAAAGAGTAGCCATCTGGTCAATAAAAGAACCAGTACCACCGGCACAGATACCATTCATACGTTGTTCAATACCATTTGTAAAGTAAATAATCTTTGCATCTTCGCCACCAAGTTCGATGGCAACATCACACTGTGGCGCATAGTCCTGAAGCGCAGTAGATACAGCAATGACTTCCTGTGTAAATGGAACCTCAAGGTGTGTAGCGAGTGTTAATCCACCAGAACCGGTGATAACCGGCTGACAGCGGAATGTTCCCAGTTTCTCAACAGCCTTTTCAAGAAGGGTCTGTAAAGTCTCCTGAATATTAGCAAAATGTCTTTCATAATCTGAAAACAGAACATGAAAATCATCATCAAGAATCGCAATTTTAACGGTTGTAGAACCGATATCGATACCTAATTTATATGTATTCATATGTAATTCCGGCAAAAAATGCCTGCCTCCTTTTTTAGCTTTACTTTAATTTTTAGTAATCTTTCCTATTATAATATGTAATAATTCATTTTTCAACTAGTTCCCATTTTTTTTATGATTCGAGTGTCAAAAAGCGCAATTTAATTAAGAAGGATATGTTTGACAAAGAAAGCAAGGTTATTTATACTATTTGTATAGAAAAGAAAGGAAATTTGAAAAGTATGAATTGGTTTTATAAGTTAGAACGTAAGTATGGTAAGTATGCGATTCATAACCTGATGTCAAAGATTATTGTTATTTATGCAATTGGCGCATTTATTGAACTCATGATGCCGCAGGTGTATGATGTGTATTTATCTTTGGATGCAGCAGCAATTCTGAATGGACAGGTATGGAGAATTGTTACATTTATTTTACAGCCGCCAACGACATCAATTCTGTTACTGTTTTTTGTATTGTATTTTTACTATATGATTGGTACAGTACTAGAGCGTATCTGGGGAGCATTTCGATTTAATGTATATTTCTTTTCAGGAATGTTTTTACATGTTATTGCGGCACTTGTCATTTACCTCGTATTTGGTAGTAGAATGCATATGAGTACGTATTATATTAATCTGGCATTATTTATGGCGTTTGCAATGGAACAGCCGGATATGGAAGTATTGTTATTCTTTGTATTGCCAATTAAAATTAAGTGGTTGGGAATATTAGATGCAGTAATTTTTGCAGTTACCATTATAGGAGGATTTTTATCACCGATTCTTCCATTTAGTGTGTTGTATCGCTTTGCGTTGATGGGAATCGGATTTAGTAAAACGACAGCAGTAGCAGCGTTGATTTCTATGTTAAATTTTATTTTATTTGTTCTTTTGTTTAAAAGAGCACCGATGAAAAATACTGTTCAGAAGAATTTTAACAAAGCATATAAAACAGCAAAAAAGGCAGAAAAGAGAAGAAGTTATACAGAACGTGTATACAATGCAAACAGTGAAAAAACAACCTGGGAGACAGCAAATAAGCCGTATCACAAGTTGAATCCGACGGCAACAAAGCACCGTTGTGCGGTTTGTGGAAAAACAGAACTTGATGGAGAGAATATGACATTCCGTTATTGCTCAAAATGTGAAGGGGATTATGAGTACTGTCAGGATCATCTTTATACGCACATTCATGTAACAAAAGAAAACAATGCAAATAATGTGATTGACATTAGAAAGTAAATGAATCTATTCAATATTCATTAATAATGTAAAGCAAAATGCAATGAATAGATAATAATATAAAGCAAAAACTATAAAATTGTTTTTATTTTCGCAATTACAAATTTATGCACAATCGAGTATTGCTATTCTTGAAAAATTGTGCAATAATTTTCAAACGTATGATATGAAATTTTAGAAATAAGATGAATATTTCTTTTTGGAGGTAAATAATGAAGAAAACAAAGATTATTTGTACAATGGGACCAAACACGAATGATAGAGAATTAATTAAGAATCTTGCTTTAAACGGTATGGATATTGCAAGATTTAACTTCTCTCATGGTGACCATGAAGAACAGGCTGGACGTTTTGCGTTGGTTAAGAGTGTTCGTGAAGAATTAAATATCCCAATTGCTACATTATTAGATACAAAGGGACCAGAAATCAGAACAGGTGCAATCAAGGATGATAAGAAGGTAACACTTGTAGAAGGTCAGAAATTTACAATTACAACAAGAGAAGTAGAAGGTAGTGCTGAAGCTACATCTATTACATACGCAGGTCTTGCAGAAGATGTTGTTGCCGGCAATACAATTCTGATTGATGATGGTTTGATTGAATTAAGAGTTGATGAAGTAAAGGATAAGACAGATATTATCTGTACAGTTGTAAATGGTGGTGAGTTAGGCTCTAAGAAGGGTGTTAACGTACCAAATGTTAAGATTAAACTTCCTGGAATTACAGAAAAGGATAAGGATGATATCATTTTTGGTATTGAACAGGGATTTGACTTTATTGCAGCTTCTTTCGTAAGAAATGCAGCTTGTATTCAGGAAATTAAGGAATTAATGTGGTCACATGATGCAGATATTCCAGTTATTGCAAAGATTGAAAATGCAGAAGGTATTGAAAATCTTGATGAAATTATCCGTGTTGCAGATGGTATCATGGTAGCCCGTGGTGATATGGGTGTTGAAATTCCAGCAGAACAGGTTCCACACATCCAGAAGGAAATTATTAAGAAGTGTAATGCTGCATACAAGCCGGTTATTACAGCAACTCAGATGTTAGATTCTATGATTCGTAACCCACGTCCAACAAGAGCAGAAGTAACTGACGTTGCAAATGCAATTTATGATGGTACAGACGTTGTTATGTTATCAGGTGAAACAGCAAATGGTAAGTATCCGTTAGAAGCTGTTAAGATGATGTCTAAGATTGCAGAAACAACAGAAAAGGAACTTTCTCGTGTACGTGTTGCTGATGTTGCACTTCATACAAAGAGAAATATCTCAAGTGCTGTTACAAATGCGACAGTTCAGACAGCTGAGAACTTAAATGCTAAGGCTATCGTTTGCCCAACAATCTCAGGATTTACAGCAAGATTAACATCAAAGTTAAAGCCAAATGCAGAAATTATTGGTTGCTCACCATATGATAATGTTCTTAGAAAGATGCAGATTTACTGGGGTGTTCGTCCATTAAAGACAGCTACAGAGAAGTCTACAGATAAGATCGTTGAACATGCACTTCAGGTATCAGAAAATGCTGGTTATGTTGAAGAAGGCGATATTGTAATCGTATCAGCAGGTGTAGCTACATCATCAGCACCGGATGCTAGAAGAGGACTTACAAATACAATGAGAGTTGTGACTTTATAATATAACGTTTAATATTTTGTTATTCGATTATTGCGTGATAAATTATACCAAATATAAGATGTAGGTAATGATGTCTTATGAGGTATAGAATATACCACATACAGTTTGCAAATAGTTCGTAAATTGTATGTGGTATTTTTGATTTGATGAAACATTTATATGCAGAGCAGTATAAATACAATATGAAAGGAAAAGAATATGAAATGGAAGAAAATTCTAATATGGATTCCGGTATTATGTATGTTGCTTCTGATTTTCGGTTTTTCAAACCAGAATGGTGAATCCTCAGGAAGTCTTAGCAGAAATGTTGCGGATTCAATAATTTCTTTTGCAGAACAATTAAATATAATACATCCGACCATAGAAAGTCGGGAACATTATATAGAAGCGATACAATTTCCAATTCGTAAGACTGCACATATGACAGAATATGCAATTCTCGGTGGTTTGTGCCTGCTGGCATTTTGGGTAGATGGTGTAAAAAAGAAATATCTGTTTGTATGTGCATTTGTGTTGTCAGTTTGTTTTGCTGCATTTGATGAATTTCATCAGTTGTTTATACCGGGGCGTTCCGGGCAGTTTACAGATGTGGGAATCGATAGTATTGGATGTGCGATTGGTTTATTTGTCATTTATTTATTCGAAAAAGTTTTCGAAAAAGTTCGTCAAAGTGTTGACAATCGATAGATATATGGTGTATTCTATTAAAACAGTATCAATACTCTGGGGTAGTAAAGGTTTCGACAGGGGTTTTGAAGCTGGTGAAGCTATTCGCAGGTGATGCGTCAAATCACAAACTTAAATATAAACGCTAACGAAAATTTAGCTTACGCTGCCTAGTTGCAGCAGTCTGACCTAGAGCACTCACACTTTAGGATCCAGGCTTCGACTCTGTGAGAAACGACGCTGGTAAAGCTTTGAATCAGTGGGCGTATTATGAAGCTACTAAAGGTAGTGGGGTGTTGATTTCCTGCTACTGGAGGGAATGAGGATTTTCCGAAATAATCAACTATAATAGTAGAAGAACAGTGAATGGGCTTTTGGACACGGGTTCGACTCCCGTCTACTCCATTATGTAAAAGGCTACCACGAACTTTGATTGGTTTGTGGTAGCCTTTTTTGTTTTTAAGAATTTGTAAGCGGTTTATTGTTTTGTACTGTAGTTATGAAGATTATTCGAGATATGAGTAATGGTATAGTCTAATAGAAAGAATATTGGAGTTGAAAATAATATAAAAGGTAACATGAAAAAGAACCGGTTGGCTCTCCATACCAACCGGTTCTTTTTCTTTTCACGAACTAGTCACACCCTGTTATACATTGCATTCCTACGAAATTGCAATTGCTTTTTGCTAAACCCTTGAAATACCTATTACACAATCCCCATTGTGTATGATTTCATTATACTTTTTCAAACCTAACCCTAATATAACATTAAACAAACAACATTTTATTCACGAACTCGCTGTTCAACATTACAAGGTGCAGTTTATCATATTTTTAGAATTATGTACATAGTTTTTTATAATTTATATAATTTTTGTATAAATTATACAATAATATAAAACTGTAGTTGTGCATTTTATGAATAATATAAAATAAATATAAAAAAATATTTGTTAAATTTCCACATAGTAATAAATGACGAAATAATGTAAGAAAATAAACAAATTATGCATATTTATAGAAAAATAAGTCTTGGTAAATATCATCGCAGGAATAATTAAATTGTTGCAAGAGCAACAGAAAAAGATATGCAGCAGCGTTATAGTATGTGTGTAAACAAGAAACGCTAATCAATTCAAAACAAACATTTTAACGTAATTTTAAATAAGGAACTACGTTAAAATTTATTTGAAAGAATAAAGGAGGACATACAAATGTTAATAGAAGGATATTTACAGACACATACAAAGATTCAGGAACAAATCAAGGTGGTTGATGAACTTGTAAAAAAAGGAAAATTAGCAGATAATGCCATGGATATTGGCAGAGAGATTAGTAAATTGTCAGGAATGATTAATTTGCATTTGAATTCTGAAGATAAATTTATGTATCCGAAAATGGCAGCTGCAGAAAATAAAGAAGTTCAAAATCTTGCGAAGAAATATCAGAGTGAAATGGCTGGATTGGTTGATGTATTTAATACATTTAAAGTAAAGTACAATACAAAAGGTCATATTTTGGAAAATGCATCAACATTTGCAGGAGAATGGAAGCAGATTGTAGCGCAACTTTCAAAGAGAATTGAAAGAGAAGAAAAAGAACTATATCCAAAATATCAGGAGTAATTAGTTTAATAAAAGAGAAAATATACACAAAATTTAAAATGCAATCAGAATAGAATGCAGGCATCAATATAAGTCATATGTATTAGAAGGATAATACGGACGTGGCTATGAGATGTCTGTATTTTTATGCCCAAAATCACAATCTAAAATGAAAACCGTTTTCAAATTACTTGACAAATCCCCCAAACTACTATAAAATGAAAATCGTTTTCAAATTTAATGAGCGAAGGAAAAAACAAGCGGCTGCGAAGCAGACATTTGTTTTTTACGAGCCATTAGCGAGAAAAGATTCTGCGAAGCAGAATAAGAAGCAGCGAAAGCTGCGCTT
>AUXO012452265.1_pt1 | contig 16795 bp, 16 predicted proteins | sample 768731 | NCBI WGS metagenome assembly AUXO01 (sample SAMN02715735, study PRJNA202380) | gut metagenome | biome: sheep rumen | host: Ovis aries | place: New Zealand: Palmerston North
CGGAGGGCGAAGACTACGGCTTCCAGACATTTACGTTCACTGGCGTCGCCGATGTGATCGACACGACCTGTAACTTCGTATCGGCTCTGACGAATATTCCGCAGACCATCCTGTTCGGAAAAGCGCCGCAAGGTTTTTCAACAAACGACGAGTCTGGGCTGGAGACTTGGTACAGCTATGTGCGCCGTCTCCAGAAGCGCTCCATGCGCAGCAACCTTCGGTATCTTCTGTCTGTTCTGTTCCAGGCGGGTCTCCGCACCGGTGAGATTGAAGAGATCCCGGAGATCAAGATCGAATTCAATCCGCTCAAAGTTGTAAGTGAAACTGAGCAGTTGGACATCGACCAGAAGCGGGCACAGGTGCAGCTCACCAAAGCTCAGACCGCGCAGGCTTATATCGACATGCAGGTCATGGACCCGACCGAGGTTCGGAACAATCTCGCCAAGAGCGAAGAGTTCGATATCGAAAACGTTCTGGACGATTACGATGAGGAGGAGTTGTTCGAGAACGATCCGTCTCAGCAGGAACCGGAAGGCGGAATGCCGGGGATGGAAGGCGCTCCCGGAATGGAAGGGATGCCTCCGATGGAGCAGGGGCAGGATCAGCCACAGGCTGCTGAAGGCTCTGCCGCTCCAAATGCTCCGGCTGCGACGAAGCTTCCACAGGACATGACCGAAGAAGATCTTGAGCAGGCAGCGGAAAAGAACCTCGATGATGAATCTGCGGATGCTCGGCTTTCAGGCGTCGGCGTTCTCGTTGTAAGGGACGGGAAGATTCTGTGCGGCACACGGAATCACGACACCGGATACGGATTGATCTGCGGCCCTGGTGGTCACATAGAAGACGGCGAGACGAGCGAAGAGGCTGCGATCCGCGAGGCCCAGGAAGAGTTTAGCATCACGCCAAAAGCGATCATAAGCCTTGGAAATGGTCCTATCGAACCGGAGACCAATACATACCCCGAAATCTTCCTGTGCACAGAATGGGAAGGGGAGCCAAAATGCGAGAGCGATGAGATGACCCTGCCGAAGTTCCTTGCACTGGATGAGATCTACGCCCTCGGTGACAGACTGTTCCAGCCGTTTGCTGATGGAGTCGAGCTGCTTGTTGCGTCTCTTGTGAATGACGAATTTCACGAAGACTCGGCCGAAAAAAATATTGACTTCAGGTCGGTTTGTGATAACGTAAGTTTAAGGGATTTCATCCTTCAGTTCGCAGATAGTGAAACCCAGAGAGAAGACTTTGGCGTAAAAGGGATGAAATGGGGACATCGGAAGATGTCAGAGGATGAAAAAAACAAGATCCGAAACCGCGTTGTTGGGCAAACAGCTTCCAATGGAGTAACTGTTTCAGGAATAAGTGAACATGCGTTTGACAGGCTTAGCGGAAGGCTGATTTCACCGGGGCAAGTTGAGGCTTTGCTGAAGTCCACAAATGTATCGCCATCCGAGACCGATCCGGACTGCGATGTTTTTGACATTCCCGGCAAGAGACTGGTGATGAATAAGCGCGGAAACATTGTCAGCGTAATGTGGAGGAGAAACAACAAATGATGGATGAATGGAAAGTTGAAGAGTTCAGAGAAGGCGTTTTAGCCTTGGAAGAAGATCATTTCGCGTTCATCGAAGATGAGCTGCACATAGGCAGAGATGAGATGATGGATTTCGATGACGAAGAATTCAACGATCGCATCTATGAGCCCATGTGCGAAATTGAGATCGAGGAAGTTCCTGACAATGATGAAGAATCCGAATCGGAAAGATGTATTATGGCGTCCGATATTGTTACTGTTCTCGGCAACTCGCTTGCCAAAGCAAACGGCTGGCTGGAAGAAAATGAATAATACTGATTAGCAGGAGCGATTTGCTCCTGCTTTTTCATATGCAAGAACGGAGATGCTTATGGACGAACTTGACAGATCCCTTGCGGAATTGAATATAGAGAAAGAAACGTTCGATAAGATCGTCTCTGATGAAGGCACTCGGAAGAAGATAACCGAGTGCCTTTTGCATTGCATGAAAAACGTCCCTGCTTTGAGGCAAACAGCAGCCCTGCTTCTGAAGTACATCACGCTTCGTCAAGATGCTGATGATACGAAATGGATCACCGTCAAGGGCACGCATATTCCTCTCGATGAAGAAGGGAACATGACCGGCCGCGTGGCTGAAAAGATCAAGGAAACCTCGAAGAAAGTAAAGGATCACGTTACTGAAGCCGGTGCTCCGTCATCCGACGATGACTTCGAGAAGGAAGGCTTCCACAAGAACGCCGAAGGTCACTGGGAGAAAAACGCAAACGGGAAGTCGCTCACGGATCGTGTCAAATCCTCGGGAGGCAGCTCTTCCGAAGCTCGAAAATGCTTCAAAGAAATGCCGATTGGTTCAAAAGTGAAGATGAAATACGGCACGTTTACCAAAACCGGCGACAACGAATTCAAAGAAGAAAACGGCAGAACCAGCAACCTGAACATGATGGTTAATAGCGTGTACCCGCATGATGAAGCTTCTTATCCGAAGTTCATTGATTCAGATAACAACGCCGCTGCCGCAAAACAACCCACGAAGGAGCCTGCCGTTGCTGCCAAGCCCTCGAAAGAGTATTCAGGGAAGACTGATTTCAAGCACGGCTCCGTGTCAAAGGAAGCGGCGCAGAAGCGCTTCACCGAATGCGCCAAGAACGCGGCGAAAGCCGGACAGACTCTTACCAGCGAAGAATTTGAAGGGATGCTTGGTTCCGTCAAGGATTACAACGATGGTGTCGAATGCAAAATGATCCTGGCTGCTCAGGCCGATCCCGATAGGCAGACACACGCATCCAAGATCTTCGGCTTCAAGGACGAAGAGGAACGCAAGACCTATGAAAAGAAAGCCGAACAGGTCGAGCGGATGATCGCCCTGTCAGATAAAATGACCGAGCCCGCATATCGCGGGATCGGATTGAATTCCTCTCTGGTGTCCGAAGAGGATCTGCAAGGTGTCCTCAGTAAATTGAAACCCGGCGCGGACATCAGCTTCGGCCATCTGTCGAGCTGGTCAAGAAATAGATGGACGGCAGCCGACTACGCCGGATCTGCTGCGGACATGGATCTGGAAGACGGCGAGAACTACGCTATTGTATATGAGCTGAAGCGTCCGAAGAGTCTCGCAGCCATGACTTCGATCATGCCAGAAGGAGAATGTCTCGCTCCCAAAGCGGCGAAATTTAAGGTCGCTTCTGTGAAACATAGCTATGACGATGAGCTTAGGGAACACTCATATATCGTCGAAGTAGAGGAGGAGTGACCGATATGGATTTGTCTTTGAGAGATAGAATGCTCCTCGAAATGGGAATATCAATCGCAGATTCGCGGGATGACGGCGGACCTGGCTCTGGAAACCATAACCACAAGGGTGTTCCGGGACAAGTCGGAGGCTCTGCCCCCGGGAATGGCTCACGCCAGTCTGTTCAAGGGAAAGACATTTCCAGAACGTACAAGGGCGACAAGAGCACGAAAGCGATCATCGAACATCAGGGATTCGGAGGGCTTCCGAAGATCGTAGGAAAGAAGGAGTTCGATAAAGCCGTCAAGGCGAGCAAGTTTGTCGCACAGCGCACGTACTCCGCATCGTCTCAGGAAGTCCTTGATGCATACCGCAGCCAGTTGTGGAACGGAGATTTCTATGTGGACTGCAAAACAGGTGGGTCTCAGTATGGACAGGGGATGTATACCGCTGCCAACTACGAAGGTGAGATCACTGAAGGCATGCAAGAGGAGATGGATCACTACAAGCAGCTTGGAACAGATAGAAGTATCTCGGAAGCATTTAACCAAACTCTAACGAAAGAAGACCTTGTTTCTTCTAAGTATTGCGAGGGGATAGATCTCAGCCGCAAAGAATTGGAAGTGTTTTTGAAGTTAAAGAGTAACCCAAATATGACCGGGTATATGCTTCCGAAAGAAGAACAAAAAGTTTGGGAAGAGATGCGGGAAAACGGGAAATGGCAATCCATGTCCCTCGCTCGTAGCGATCTTTTCGAAAAGTTCGAGAAAGAGTATCAGGCCCCAAGTTATGTTGAAACGCTTACCTTGTCTCCAGATGCAAAAATCGTCACCTACGACGAGATATATAGTATCCAGAGAGATTCCGGAACGCCAGCAGCGGTAAGATATAAAAGGGAGTTCTTTACGCCGGAAATCGAGAGGATGGAGAAGGCTGGGCTTAAAGCAGATGAGAAGCTTTGCCTGATGGAGCACCTTGGCCTGATAAGCGAAGGCGATGAAGATTTTGATGAAAAGTGGGATGCAATAGTTGCAATCCCAAAAGAAAGAAAAATCGAGATAGGAAAGAAAATCCGCCCGATGCTCCCAGCTATGCGGGAAGAATGGAACAAGGAAGTTGAGAAAAATCGTGATCTCGACACTGGGGCGTTTGCTGCGTTGCTTGGCTATGATGCCATAAATGCCAAAGGTCACGGCGCGTCCGGCTCCTACACCGTCATCCTGAATCGCACCAAGACGATCTTCCTCGACGACAGCATCCACGAAGACGCCAAGGATTCCAGCGCGATTACCTTCCAGCAGGGCGAAGATGGACTCATGTATGCAATCCGCGGCAGAAAGGTTATCGGATGGGTCAGCAGCTACGATGCTTCTGCGGCAGAGAGAGAAGACGGTGGCCCCGGAAGCGGAAACTTCGGACACGAGGGCCGTCCTGGCGAGGTTGGTGGAAGCGCACCTTCTGATGGAAGCAATAACTCCGCTCCGAAAAAGAAAGAGAAATACGCCGGCCTATCTACAGAAGGCCGGAAAGTGGTGGAGGACAACATCAAGAATCCGAACCACTTTGGAGAATCTGACGAGCAGAAAGAGGCTAACAGGAAGAAACTTATCTCGGCTCTGAAAGAAAAGGGCGTCGAGACAAAGTATGTTGAAGAAAAAGGGTTTGAGGGCCTTGGATATGGCTCATACGTTGCCATTGATCCAACCATGTCATACGATGAAAACGTCCGTATGAACCAAGCCCTGAATCAGACCACGTATTCGTTCGGATTCGACAGGAGCGACTATATAAAAGCCTGCAAGGATTCCGGGAAGGAACCGCGCCTCAGTTCCGACCCCGAAACGCCTTATGACGGCGTGTTTTATAGCAAGAGCGGTAAATACCAGAAAGACGACACCCCGGTATACTCATACAGCGATGCATCGACTCAGCTCAGTGATGAAGAGATCGTTCGCTTTTCCGGCCACGACGAAGAGCTGAATCCTGACGGAGCGGCGAAAGCGGAATCGGCCGCCCGAGAAGCAATAGCAAGCATGAGTGAAGAAGAACGGGGAGCTCTCAAGAACTATACTTCTCAGTATGGGAACGGGAGCTACAGCACAGTAAACGAATACTTCATCAACGGAACCGGAAGCGAAGAAACCAAGAAAGCAGCCGAACATGTGAATGCTGCGCTCGACCACGAAATTGGAGCAGACTGCATCTGTTCAAGAGGCGCAGGCGGCATCCACGGGACAAAAGACGATAAGACCGCGGCAAAGATTATAGGCCAGATAGAAAAAGGAAACTTCAGCAATGCCGGGAAACTCAAGGACATCCTCGTCGGGCAGGTTATCAAAAATGATGCCGCCATGAGCACGTCCCCCGGAGGAAGCACATCCGGCTATGGTCAGCGCCCGGTTCAGATGACGTTCAAAACGCCAGCTGATGCAAAGGCTGTTAACATTACGTCTTTGTCTAACTATGGCGGTGGAGCTTCTGAAGCAGCAAAAGCGCTCGCTTCAACAGGAATGTTTGGATCTATTGCTTATGAAAGCGAAGTCCTGTTCAAACCCGGAACCAGATACAGGATCGACGACGTTCAGTTCTCGATTTCTGTAGACGGAAAGAATAAGAAATCCGGCAAGATCCATATTGTTGCGTCTATTCTAACGGATCGCACCGACGGCGGGCCCGGTTCTGGCAATTTCGGTCATGAGGGACGCCCCGGAGAAGTGGGTGGCTCCGCTCCGTCCGATGGTCCGAAGACCGGACGCGACAGCTTTTCCAAAAAGCAGCAGAAGGTCATCGACGCGATCAGGTTTGTTGACTCCCCGGACGAGGACATCTACAAGCGAATCAAGTCCGTCAAGAACGAAGAGACCGAGAAAAGAAAGTGGTCTTTGATCGAGATGACCAACGGGCAGCTTTTCGAAATGTATAATTACTCCGGCATCAAGGAAGTCCTGAAAGACTACAAAAGCGCTGCGGATGACGACGGCGAGTTCATCGATGATGACACATCGATCTACGTTGAATACCGCGACGGAACAAGCGCATCCATTGAAGCCGGCGACAAGATTTCCGAGCTAAGAACATCTGATATCAAGTGCGCCATCATAGACAACGGGTATACCTACCAATGCTATGGAACTGCCATCGGATTCAACGAAGGGGATCACTATAGCAAGGGTGACGAAGATGACTATGACTGGAGACCGATAACGAACGAAGAAGCGGATGTCTGGGAGAAAAAGGCCGGAGAAAAGAAAACCGAAACCTCCACGGAAAGCGACTTGAAGCCTCTGAAAGACAGTCAGATCGAGAGAGCTCTGAACGCAGCAGGAGATATCGGAATCAGTGATGTATACTTCGTCGATAAAGACGGCAAAGAATATGACTGGAACGGATACTATCTGACGGACATGAAAACCGGCGAGATCTATGCCGAAAATAAGGAAGCCGCGAAGAAGTTCCTGGCAGGCGCTCGTTTATCATCCGACCAGCAACGGGTTGAAGATTATCTTGGCTTCAAAGAAACAGGCGGAGTGGCATCAGGCGAAGACTATCGAGCTTACGGAGAGACGCGGGAAGAACGGAGTAAAACCCGGGCGGATATGTACTCTCAGTATGTGGATGAGATGGCGAAACATCGCCCAGAATTGAGAGATCTCGGCAGGGATCGACTGGACAAAAAACGCAAGCTCGAAAAGTATGAGCGGGAGCTTGGTAAATACATCATTCCTGACGGTGTAAACGATGACAACATCGAGCAGAAACGGAAAGAGGCCAAGGCCGAGTATGATAAAGCTCTGAAGGCTGCCGAAAACGCCAATCAGTACGATCCGAATGACGACGAGATCTTCGAACGCTTCTACGATGCCGAAAAAAGGTACAAGAATCTACAGCTGTACGAAACCAATAAGGAGCAGATCAAGAAAATCCGAGAAGAGATGGCTCCTTACCAGAAGGAATATGATGAAGCTGATGAGAAGTACCAGAAGGCGTATCAGAGAATGCAGGGGATCGTCGATCAATACAAATCCCGCGTGGACAAGATGAACGCTGCGGTGCTCACAAAATATCCGACGTATGGTGATATTGAAACAGCGGAGGACGCTGAAGAGTATTTGACCGCCCGAGGATATTTCTCCAGAACGTACAAGAAGAGCAATGGAGATTACTCGTCTGTTGAGGAAGAGCCGTCTGCACCTTCTGATAAAAGCGTTTTGCTCAAAGGAATGGACGTTGATGTGGCGCGGCAGACCTGCGAGACCATCGATAAGATCTACACGAGGTATCCGGAGTTCTCCGGGTTCATGCATGTGCTCCAGAGCAGCAAGACCGGAAAGTCGAGCTATTTGGGCGAGTACAGCAATGGAAGCATCACGCTCAATCAGGATCGTTTCGGCAAGAAAGAAGAAAAAGGCTGGGGCGGCGGATCGTTCCACCCGCCAATCGTCGCCAAGGAAGGAGTGCTCAAAGAGCACAACTCCACAGTCGCCCATGAGATGGGCCACGCCATTGACGAATGGTTGTGTAAAAGATGCCCTGACGTTGCGCTTGAAATATGGTATAGTACATGGAAAGAGGATACGGTCGCGTCGAAGCTCCTCAGCCAGGCTGCGAGAAACCTCGGGATGACCCAGACGGAGCTCAAGCAGAAGATCAGCGGATACGCCTGCAAGAACACTATGGAGGCGTTCGCTGAAGCGTTCTCGGAACTCATTTGCAGCGATGAACCCCGTCCGCACATCCTTGAGATCGGACGGCAGATCGATTCCCTGTACAAAACCGGCAAGCTCGCCAAGAAGGAGAAAAAGAAATGACACCTGTTGCACCGAAATACGTCAACAGCAAGTTCTACGATCCCGAAAAGGATGTCCTTTTGGAAGGCGCTTCTGAAGAGGACAAGAACGAATACGAAGATCTCCACAACGGCTACGACTGGATGCTCTTTTACAAGGAGCTGGAGCCTGACATGGAGATCCCGTACAAACGCTGGGACGGCAAGATCATCGACATCGGTAAGTAAACGAATAATCAAAGCAGCAAAAGGCGCGGTTTTCACCGTGCCTTTTGGCTTGCCGGAAGGAGTGAGTGCATTTGAACGTTCAGATGAATACGAAGGGCAGAATCATAGCTACGCTTGCTCCGCTGCTGGATAGGAATGACAATGCTTCGTCCATGGCAAGCTATATGCTCCAAAAAGTTGCTCGGTTGGATGGAGGCCCAGGATCTGGGAATCACGGACATAGGGGCATCCCCGGACAGGTTGGCGGTTCACTTCCATCCGGCCGTTTTCCAAGAGGAAGTGCTGAACGAGAACGGCAGAAGCAGTATGTTTCCAACATCATGACGAACAGTGAAGCATACAAGGTTCAGTCGGTAGTACGCGGGCCGAATGTAATGCGCTTGCGGATGGCTTCCGGAGCTTCCGAGGAAGAAGTAGATAAGCTGTTCCCCAAAGATGACGGATGGTTTGAGAAAAACCCGCCATCATATGACAGATATGTCACGGCCCAAAAAATACTTGACAGCGATTCGGATTACGCCAAGGCGGTTCTGATGTCGTCTATCAATGCGAAAGAAGCGTTTAAGGCACTGAAAGAAGGAAACTTGTCGCAGAAACTCGAAGAGCATCACAGCTCCTACGTCGAGAAGAAAATGGACAGCATGGACAGTCGTTACGGCGGAACACCTGAGTGGACCGAGGAATGGAGAAGCGAGAAAGAAGAGATCCAAGCCTCGGATAAGGAAGTTCACAGGCTGTTCGGCGGAAGCGATACGCCGGCGCAGGACTACTATCTCGCTGTTGAGGAATCGCAGAGAGATATAAGCCTCAATGATTATTGCTTGCAGCAGGCTTATGTCGCTGGCGGTTTTGGAACAAAGGCGGAGATTATCAATAGGAAGTTGTATTCCGGCAGCGAATCCGATCTCACGGATGCCGAGAAAGAGATCTGCGAATCTGTGGAACGCACTGCGATTGCCATTCCAAAGCCGATGGACTTCTATAGGGGAGTTAGTCCCGACTGGCTGAAGAACCAGATCGGATACAACGGCGATCCTGCGAGCCTTTCGGATCTTGTTGGGAAAGAAACGACGATTAAATCGCTCTCTTCCGCGACATGCGGAGGAGTAGCATACGACTGGAAAGATTCAGACGTTGTTATCTGCATCAAGGCTCCGAAGGGAACGAAAGCCACATTTCCATACAACCCGCAGGAGGGGGAGGCTATCTTCGGAAGGGGATTGACTTTGCGGATAAAATCTATAGAATATGGCTCGAAGGACTTCCCAGTATGGTGGGAAGGAACGACTGCAATGAACTGCGCTGCTTTCCCACTGGATGAGACGAGGAGAGACGCCAAGAAAAGAATTCACGTTGTTGCGGAGGTCATATAATGCCAGATGTATATGAAATCTACGGATACTATTCCGAAAGCATGCTGGTGTGGCTGGACAAATCGTTCGTTCAGGACACTCTGAGCAAAGACGGCATTACGCTGGTTTACCCCATGAACGGTTCGCGCAGAACGTACTTGACTGTTGGCGTCAACCCCGAAAATACAGACAGAATCCTTCGTCACAAGTCGAGCACCAAAACAGACCGCATCGTCGCGGAAGATGAGCTTTTATCTGACTGCGAGATCATTGGATACTACGCCGATCACAAAGAACTGATTGATGAGAACGGAATCGTCAAAGAATAACCGGCGTACAATTTGAAAACGCTCCTTGCTTCGCCGCCGTTGCGCGATGAAAACTTATGAGCTGTTGTAAAAAGAACTGAATAATTACAACGAAAGCAGAGTGGCAACACCCTGCTTTTTTCATACCCAATTTGAAGGAGAATCCATGGGAGAGTTTTACGTCTGGAATTCGCCTGCAAAGTGCGAAATGTGCGGGAAAGAAATATACGGGATCAACCGCGACACTTGGGCATACAAGCGCGGAGAAGCACCGGGACACTATAAGTTCTTCTGCACATGGTCATGCCTCAGAAAGTATGACAAGATGAAAGAAGAAAAGCGGAAAGCCACGAAGCCAAAGAGATATAGATAATCAACAGCAGCGAGGTTTTGATTTGGCCTCGCTTTTTCCATGCCCAGCTAAGGAGATGATGGTCAGTTGCACATCGATATGAGATGCCCGATACCGCTCGACTTAAAACGGAGATGCGTTGCGGAGGCGGAGCAAGGGAAAACGTCGCGGGAGATCTACGATACGATGTTCCATCAGGAGCATCCGTCCACGTCGTTTCCAACGTTTCGGAGAAGGTTGACGGAGTGGAAGGGAATGTCACTGGCCGATACGGATTCTCTGGCAGCCGGAACATACGAGGGCTTTACCGCCCACGATGCTACTGTTCAGGTGAACGGCAGGGGACAGATTGTGCAGGCTTGGATAAAGCAGGCGATTGATGCCGGCCAATGGGATTCTCTTTTGAACGCGATCCATGAAAACACAGAACCGGTGCATATCCGGCCAAAGGTCGGAGAGGATTCGGAAAGAATGCTTGAGATCCCTATGTACGACATGCACTTGCCGCTTTCCGATCATACGGAGTCAGTTGAGCAGCTTCTTGGCATCATAGCCGAAAAGAGCTGGGACGAAATCAACATCATTGTCGGTCAGGATATGTTCCACAACGATGACATGAGAGGCCGGACAGCCTCTGGAAGACAGATAGAAAAAGTAGATATGGGAAAAGCTTGGGAGATGGCAAGGGCGATCTACTACAACATCATCGACTTGTCCCTCGCCAATGCAAAAAGGACGAAGCTCATTTATAGCGTGGGCAATCATGATGAAAGCCTCGCCTGGGCATTTGTCCAGATGTTAAAAGACCACTACCCTCAGCTCGAAGTAGATGATCGGCTCAGGCAGAGAAAATGCATCTACTGGAAGAAATGCTTTATCGGCATCACGCACGGAGCGTATACGAAAAGCGCACCGCAGGATTTCCGCGGTCAGTTTACGATCGAGTTCCCGCAGGAGTTCGCAGCTTCCACGGTACGGGAAATCCATGCTGGTCATCTGCATCACGAGCGCGAGGCTGATATATACGGCGTCATGGCGAGACGACTGTCCCGCGGCGGCAACGTGGATCAGTGGAGCGAAGATGAAGGATTCGTCGGAGCCAACAGCAGATTCATGGTATTCGAATGGGTTCCTGGAGCACTCCGGGCAATTCATTACATCTGACGCCAAATTCACCTACAAGCCCTGGAAAGCGGGGGAATGGAATGGACAATAAATTACACCAAGAAGCCGTAAAAGACGCCACACGGGCCAAATTTCGCGGTAAACGGAAAATCCGGAGCAGATACATCCCGCTATACCCGGATTCTTCGGAGCGCGAGATGCGAAGGATTGCAAACGGATATATGAAGATCGTGACCGCAGGCGTCAAGGAAGTGCTGCCGGACGTGATAAAGGTTTACGAACAGGAAGTCAGAAATGACTCTCGAATGGACGGAATCCGAGATCTCCGCAGCGCGATTCGCAATGGTTTTTCAAAAGCGAGAGAGAGCATTGCCCAGAAGCTTGAGGATTACGGCCTCGAAGAGAAACTTGCAAGGACCGCTGTTACGGTTAAGAACACGGCGCTGAATGAGTGGAAAAAGACCGTAAAGAAAACGCTGAATGTAACGCTCCTCGACGATTACTACCGGGACGAGCTGTATCGCAAAGCCATTGACGATTGGATCAAAGGCGGAAGCGATGCAATGCATGTAATTCCGACGGACTTGCTCGATAAGATCCAGCAGATCATTGAGAACGGATATAGTGCCGGAAAACCGGTCAGCGAGATCAAAAAGGAAGTCCAGCATGCTTACAGCGTGAAAAGGCGAGAAGTTGTCGATGGCGCGGCGGGCAGCGTATCCACGTTGAATTATGAGTGTACCCGGGTGAACCAGGAAGACGCCGGGGTTCGCGAGTACATGTGGTATACACGCAGAGACGCCCGCGTTAGGGCTTGCCATGCCTCTTTCGACGGGAAGTTCTTTCGATGGGATGGACCACCGGAAATATGGTATGAGACAAAGCACGGCGGGAAGATCTGGACCGGAAGGTACTGTCACCCCGGGGAGGATTACAACTGTAGGTGTCGCGCCGTGCCTCGCTTTGACATTCAAACTCTGAATTTGCCAATTGCGGGCGGACAGGAAGGAGGATGATGACATGGCAGAATACAAAGAAAGCGCGTCTCTGATGCAGCTTGCTGCAAAGGTTATTCGGGATCATGCAAGATTCGCTCATCTGGACGATCCGAATTGTCGAATAGCGTATCAGTATTCTGACGAGGCCAAGAAAAGCGGCGGGAAAGTCGTCTACGCAGACACCGAACGTGTGAAGGAAAAGCTCAAAGGCTTTCTGCCGTTTGATTTTATCATCACGTTCTATCGCCCGAACACAGAGCATCTGGACGAGGACAGGATGGAGAAGCTTATGTTCCATGAGCTTTGTCACGTTGGATTCAAAGGGCCAGGTTCTTATTCGATCATCCCTCATGACATTGAAGATTTCCGCGTGGTGATCGATTCGTGGGGGCTCGACTGGATTTGAGGTGAGCTATGGAAACCACGGAAAAGATCGAGGTGTACATCCTCACCAAAAACGGGAAGACGATTTGCATATGCTGTGCAGACAGAAAAGGATGCGATCGCCAATGTGAACCGGACAGAGTTACAAGGGACAAATTCGACGGATGGCAGGATGTTTTCCGCCGGGATAAATACGGAAGATGAATCGGAGGTATTGATATGACCGAGAGATTCAGCAACGGAGGCCGCGATCCCCCTGGGACGCAGACCTCCGTTTCCCATTTCATCAGAAAGGAGAGAATGCCATGAAAAATGCATACGCAATCGGAGACCTCGCCGGGCTCATGGTGAAATCCTGTGACACCATCGGCCAGCTCGCCTTGACCATCAACAATGCCGAGCAGAACGACAATGACATCCTGATGGAGAGCTACAAGGACATGATGCTGAACGAGCTTGAGAACCTTCAGCACATGACCATCTCGCTGACCCAGTTTGTTACAGAAGTCGCTGCCGGCCACGAACGCGGCGATGGAGTCAGCTCCGTATTCCAGAAGGGTGAGCTCGAAGATGATCTGGGCGATAAAACGGATCGTGATGTTGTGACCATCGAAGAGGAGGAAGAGTAATTGAGCAATCTTGTACGAGTAATCCGCCTCGATGGCAGACCGCTGACAAAGGCGCAGTTCACACCGGAGGGCTACCTGGATGACAGGCCGGTCCTCACAAGCGTCGGAATCTTCGAGTATGCGAACCCGGATGGCTCTGTCCGGCGTGAGCTCAGATTACCAGAGGAAGTCTTCGCCCCCGAAAGCCTCGAAAGCTACCGGGGGAAGCCCATCATTGTCACGCATGATGCCGGCCTGATAGATAAGGACAACGTTGCCGATGAGCAGATCGGCACGATCCTTACAAATGGCTATCGCAGCGGTGATGATGTGAGGGCGGAGATTTTCATACATGACACCGACAAGATGAAAGACAGCGGATTGAAAGAGCTTTCTCTTGGATACAACCTCGACCTCGACGAGACGCCGGGGGAGTACAACGGTCAGCCCTACGATGCAATCCAGCGCAATATCCGCATCAACCATCTGGCTCTTGTTGCCAATGCAAGAGCCGGGGAACAGGCACGGCTGAATATTGACAGCCGTGACAAAGTTTCTGAGAAAGGAGAAACAAGAAACATGGCAAAGACCAAAAAGACCAACCGTGCCGACGGCGTTCTGACTCCCGAGGAGCTGGCGAAGGCCATCGAGGATTACAAGGCCAAGCACACCGCCAAGGACGCCGATGAGGAGAAGCTGGGCGAGGATGTCGTCATGGAGACCCCTGCCCCCGATGCCGTCGGCGAAAAGAAGGAGGACGAGGCCGCTGTCGCGGAGGAGAAGCCCGCAACTCTGGAAGCTCAGGTCGAGGCTGTCAAGGAGCGTCATGAGGATGACGAGGATGTCCAGCTGCTCTGCGACATCATCGACACCCTGCTCGCTCAGAAGGCGTTCGGCGAGACTGCCGAGAAGACCGACGACGTTGATGAACTCGAAGCCATGAAGGGCGACGAGGACGACACCGACGAGACTCTGCCCGAGGACGATGAAGTCAAGGAAGACGGCGACGATCTGGAGGACGAAGACAAGGACGAGGAGTTCGACGGCGATGACGACAAGAACTGCGATTCCGAGGACGAGGACACCGTTCCCGGCCAGAACACCGAACTCAAGCAGCTGAACACCGATTCCATCGACCGCATCGTGCGTGAGCGCGTGAAGATCGGTCTCGTGGGCCGTAAGCTGAACATGGACGGTCTGGAAGACCTCAGCATCCGCTCCGCCAAGAAGGCCATTATCAAAGCGGTTCGCCCCGGCATCCGCCTCGACGGCAAGAGCAACGCCTACATCAATGCGGCTTACGATCTGGCTGCTGCCGAGATCAACTCCCGCGCCACCAAGGACACCGGCTACCAGAAGCGTCAGATGTTCAATAAGGACTCCCGCGAGGCTGCCCCTGTCAAGACCGAATCCAGTGAGGCCCGCGCGCGTATGATCGCCCGCGCCCAGAATAAGAACAAGGAGGACTAAACAATGTCTGTTCAGACCGTCTACAAGTATTCCACTCCCATCGGCCAGCCCGGCGGCATCGTCGATCTGGCTCCCTATGCTATCGATTCCTTCACCAACGAGGCCGATGACGGCGCTCTGAAGCCCGGTATGGGCGTTGTCAAGGGCACTGCCGCCGGCGTTCAGGCCAACCTGCCTGCTACCGGCGCTACCGCCGCGGACTTCGAGGGTATCGTGACCAACCGCCGTACCTATGAGAACACCATGACTGGCGGCCCCGAGGTCAAGAAGGGCAGCACCCTCGGTGTCATGCGCTATGGCCGCATCTACGGACAGCTCGCGGCTAATGAGGAGCCTGCCTATGGCGATGCCGTGTACCTCGTTGTCACCGGCAATGATGCCGGCTGCTTCTCCAAGACTTCCACCGGCAACGTGGCGATCAAGGGCCGCTTCCTGAGCGCAGCTTCCGACGGCATTGCCATCATCGAGCTGTTCAATCAGGCTCAGTCCTAAGAGAGAAAGAATAGGAGGATAAAGAATATGCCTAACAAGAACTACGACAAGGTTGAGGCTCAGATCCTGAAGACCACCGGCGCTGCGGCCACCCTGATGGCGACCGTCAACGCTGTTGACAACCGCCCCGGCGTTCGCTTCGACAGCGTGGATGCCGCGTCTGTCTTCATGGCCCGCGAGCTGGATGCTGTCAAGGCCAAGTCCTATGACAAGAAGTATCCCCGCTTCAATGCTCTGAATCTGTTCCCTGTGAATTCCGACGCCAACCCCGGCGCCGAGTCCATCACCTACTACACCTACGATATGGAAGGCTTCGCCAAGATCATCGACAACTACAGCACTGATCTGCCCCGTGCCGATGCCAATGGCGTTCCCCACTCCGTCCCCGTGAAGTCTCTGGGCGTCAGCTATGGATATTCCAATCAGGAGATGCGGGCCTCTCGTATGGCCGGCAAGGGCCTCGATGCTCGTAAGGCTGAGGCTGCCCGCTTCCAGATCGACAATGCCACCAACAAGATTGCTTGGAACGGCGATGCCTCTCACGACCTGCTCGGCGTTCTGTCTACCGGTCAGAACATCCCTGTGACCACCATCGGCACCGGCGCTTTCTCCGGCAAGACCAAGTGGATCGACAAGACCGCTGACGAGGTTCTGGCCGATGTGACCGCCATGTATGCTCAGGTGTCCCGCGACACCATGGACGTGGAGCGTCCCGACACTCTGGTTCTGCCCACTGATGTCTACACCGCCCTGTCCATGAAGCGCGTCGGCGACACCGAAGAGACCGTGCTGGGCTTCATCCAGAAGCACGCTCCCTACCTGAAGGAGATCGTCTCCGCCGCCGAACTGAACTGCACTTCCGTCGAGACCAACCCCTACGCCGACGCAGTTGCTGCCAACGGTCAGGGCGTTGCTTTCCTGTTCACCAACGATCCCGACAAGCTGGAGATCAATGTTCCCATGGCCTACACCCAGAACCCTGCGCAGCCTGATGGCCTGGAAGTCAAGATCCCCTGCGAAGCCCGCGTTGCAGGCGTCATCGTGTTCTATCCGATGTCTGCCATCATCGCTGTCGGCGTGTAATCCAACAACAAGTTGATATGGGGAGGGGCTGCCGCTTTTGGCAGCCCCATTGCATTTATGGAGGTTTGAAATGCGCATTACAAATACCACTGATAACAGCAAAAACAGCGGCGTTAAGGTGATCGGCATTGGAGATTATTCCATTATGCCTGGTGAAACCAAAGAAGTCCCCGACCGCCTCGTATATGTTGACGAGACCGATGCGAACGGAAAGCTCACCGGACGAAAGACCGTTTTGCCTTCCATCATGGCCCTGGCCCGCAAGAAAATGATTACCTACGTCGAGACCGCTCAGAAAGCTGAAGTACCCGCGCCTCCCGTCATCGAACAGGAGAAACCAGTTGAGAAG
>AUXO012995047.1_pt1 | contig 16793 bp, 15 predicted proteins | sample 768731 | NCBI WGS metagenome assembly AUXO01 (sample SAMN02715735, study PRJNA202380) | gut metagenome | biome: sheep rumen | host: Ovis aries | place: New Zealand: Palmerston North
TCTATTAAATAATTTATCTTTAAAAACTTTACCATTAAGTTTAATACTTTTAATTTTATTTGAATCAAGCTCAATAGGTTTAAACTTCCTTGGTTTAATTATTTCATTTAAATAACTAACCGCTTTATCATCTAAAACAACTCTATTAAATAATTTAGGATTTGAAACAACTTCTTCATGTAATGTAATAGATTCTATCTTCTTAATATCAAATTTAAAAGGTTTCAATTTAGGTTTACTAGTAGATAACGTATCTGCCACATTTATAAAACCTACTTTTTCATTATTAATAGAAACATTTTTAAATAATTTTCTGGTGTTTTTTAAATAACTGACACTTTCACTATCAGGCTCAGAAAATTTTCCACTTTTCTTATCTAGCATATATGTAAATTTATTGATAAGATTAATTACCAAAATTATAATTACCTGAAAAGCAAACATTCCAATAAGAAGCTGCATTAAAGTTAAAACATCACTGTTTGTATATAAAGCATTATCTTTATATATATTTATTTTATTAATTCTAACAGTTATTAATATAAGGGTAAATAACATTTGAATAATTCCAAATGATGTATAATTAATAACTCTATTTACCTTATACATTTTTTTACTAAATAAAGACATTAAGGCAAATAAAGATGATAATATTACAACTATAAATAAAGTTACAAAATTAGGAAAATATAAAACCATAAATAATCCATCCATAAAATTATCAAAAAGATCAAATATTACATCACCAAAAACAAACAAAACCGTTAAAATTGTTAAAAAATAAACTATAACATATACCTTTTTACCATGTTTTTTTTGTAAAAAGAATAATACTACAGGTACCAAAAAAAGCAAGGTGAAAAGAGGATGATCTAAAATATTATCAAACAAAACCTTTAGTTTATCAAAAAACGATAATTCTTCCATTATATCACCTCTTTTGCTTAAATATTTTAACACATTAACAAATATAGTCAAATTTTATTTTTTAACCCATTTCCTAGTTTTAAAATTAAACTTACCTTCTCCAAGGACTTCTTTAATTGCATTAGATTTATAAGCCATAACAAAATATATGCCTAAACCAACTGCTCCATACAAAATTATATATAATATTGAAATAAATCTAGAAGTCGAAAAATTAGGGACAAATAAATTTAAAATAGATAAACCTAAAACCATAATAACTGTACACAATATAACCTTTACAAAAGTTCTCAAAGCCTTAGTAAAATTGATATTTGTTTTTTTATTAACCATATGCATTAAATAAATAGATTCAACAATATCTATCAAAATATTTAAAGTAATAGTTGCAAAATACGCTTCTAAGCCCATCTTATTAAATAGATGCATCATTGGCACATTAAATACAATTTTAAGAATTAAAGAACCAAGTAAAGCTGTAACCGTCGCCTTAGTATTAGTCATAGCCTGATTAGTATTGACTAAAACAGAACATATAGCAAGCGGAATTTGTGAAAGTATAAGTAACCTAAATATTGAACTATTAAGCTCATTATATCCATAGAATACTGTCCAAACAGCTTTAGACATAAAACTCATCCCAACTGCAAGTGGGATAATAACCAAACATAAAATCTGCAAAGCCTGATTAATTTTACTATTTACTTCCTTAATGTTTTTAACCGCATAACTAGAAGCAATAGTCGGAATTAAACTAGTAATAATCCCAGTAGAAACTGCCATTACAATCATATTAAGCTTAGAACCCCAAGTTGAAATAACACTTATGACATTTTCCGCTATCTTAGTCGTATAACCTAAATTAACCAAACTTTTGACAACTGTAAATACATCAACATTTACAAAAAGTGTTTCCAAAAGAGAAATTACTACAAATGGCATAGCATAAAAAACAACTTTATTAACTATTTTTTTATCAGTTATTTTAGATTCCTCTGGCAGTTTTTTAGCTTTCTTATTTAAACTAGTACTATGTTTAATCTTATTATGTACATAAAAATAAGCTGCTAATGCACCAACAGTTGCAGCAAAAACTGCAATTCCAACTGCTGTATTTAAAGACAAATGTAAAACTTTCAATGCAAAAAAGCTACCTATTAAAATAACTGATACCCTCACTATTTGTTCTAAAACATCAGCTATAGAAGACACCTGCATAATCTTATGCCCTTGAAGATACCCTTTAGAAACACTCAAATGAGGAACAATTAAAATAGCTGTTGAAATAACCCTTATAACCATCGTTACATCTTCTATAGTATTTCCACCCTTGACATCACCTATAATTAAATAAGCAACCTGTGGAGCAAATATAAATAATACTAAAAAGGAAATAATACATAAAACAGAAATTATTCTAAGCCCAATTTTAAAAGTCCTTTCCTTAGTATTGTAATAACCCATTTCATTATATTCACTTACAATTTTACTCATCGCAACTGGAATACCACTAGTCGCCAAATTCAAAAAAACATTATAAATTGAATAAGCATAACTATATAAAGCTCCGCCTTGCGTTCCAATTATCGCATAAAATGGTATTACATAGACAAGGCCAATTACCTTACAAAGGACAATCCCAATTGTCGAAATAGCTGCACCAGCTAAAAAGCCAGTTTTTTTCATCTTAACCACCTACTTATATAAAATCAAAGCAGAAAAACAATATATTTGTTCTTCCGAAAAAATTCCCATTGCAACCGAAAACCTAATATCAAATATATCAGGTTCAGTATCTTCTATAAATCTATTAATAGCTTCCTCAAGATCCTTTTCATGACCTTCGTCAAAAACCTTCACCTTCATTATATCACCATTTAAAATATAACAAAAGTTATCATTTAAAAATGTCAAATAAAGAGGAAAAATTTCCTCTTTAAATTATCTAGTAAAATATACCCCTTTAGCTGGAATTTGCGGCATAATTGTTCTTGGATTAATTCTACCACTATTAGGTGACGCACCATTCCATGAATTACCGTCAAACAAATTCAAATGGACATGTATTCCACCAGAACAAGCATCAACACTAGGAAGACCTCCCATCAAACCAATTACAGTATTTGGTGTAACAGTCTGACCTCTTTGTACATTAGCCTGAGCCAAGTGCCAATAAGAAGTAATATAAGAATGCCCATTAATATTGTGCTGAATATATACTATCCAGTTACCACAGTTCCTACCACCACTCGTATAAGTTCCAGGAGACTGAACAAGTATTACCTCTCCAGCTGCAACTGAATAAACATTATCTTTATAATTTCCATTAGAAAAATCTATTCCCCTATGCATACCATCAGAACGAGATCCATAATCACTAGTTACTCTTCCTCTAGCAATAGGCATATATGTTCCATTAGTGCTTGGAACCTGAGCTGCAGGTAATTTAACAGAACTAGAAGAAGCTATACTTCTTCTTTTCCTATCTAAGCACTGTTGCATAGTATCTGATTCCCTACAACCATTAGCGACCATACTATTAACTAAATCGATAGTTGTCTTATATTCTCTATCTTTTGTAAGCATACCTTCTTTAAGCGTCTCAACCTCTTTGCTTAGTTTTGCTTCTAAAACGGTTAATTCTTGTTCTTTTTTATAAAGATCTTGTTCTTTAGCACTTAACTCGCTTTTTTTACCATCTAACCTTTTTACATCGCTATTATATTCTTCAATAAGTTTTTCATTATAATCTCCAAGTTGTTCAGCTACAGATACTCTATATATAAAATCAGTAAAATCAGTTGCCCCAAAAATATACTCTAAATAATTTTGCTCACCATTTGAAACTTGTACAAACCCCATTATTTCCTTCATTTGCTTATCTTTTTTTTCAATATCTTTCTGTATATCCTCAATTTGCTTTTCTATCTCTTTTATCTCATTTTGGATAGAAGAAATTTCTGACTGCACTTTAGCTTTATTAGAAACAGCTTGGCTCCTTTCAGCTTCCGTAAGTTCCTTTTGACTCTTTGCTTTATTATAAGCATCCCTATTTGCTTGTGCCTCTGCACGGAGTTCAGCAAGCGTTTTTTCTTTAGCTTGCGCTGAAATCATAAAACTAAAAATCATAAAAAATATAATCAAACAACTGATAACCTTTTTCATCATACCACCTTATTCCTTTAAAACTTTTACAGCCATTTTATAATCTGGCATATATTTGCCTACTGTTTTCCAAAACTCTCTAGAATGATTGAAATGTACAAAATGACTAAGTTCATGAACAATGACATAATCAATTTCCTTTAAACTATATTTGATTAATTTAAAGTTTAAAGTAATCGAATTATCTCTCTTGTTGCACACCCCCCATCTTGTTTTCATACTCCTAATTTTAAGCTTTGGGAAAGGTATATTTTCCTGAAACAAATTATAATTATACTGAAGTCTTTCTTCAAATACTCTAATTGCCTCGTTTTTCAACCATTTATCAAGTACCTTTAAATTTTTAACATAAATTTTATTACCATCTAGACTTATACTATCAGATGGTACTAACATTATATCATATTTTTCTCCTAAATAATAGAACTCACTCTCAATTTCCATATGCCTCTTTACTTTACTTAACGATTTTCTCAAAAAAGTTTGTTCGTTATCCAAAATAGTTTTTATATAACGTTTAGTTGCCAAATAATTAGTTGTAACATATATTGTCATATCGTCTTTAATTTTAATATAAGTGTTCTTATTACTCTTTTTTATAACTGTAACAGTATAAACTTCGCCATCTAGCTTATATTCAAATGTCATTATACCACCATACTAATTCTACCATATTTTAAAAAATAAAAAAAGAAACGTAATTAAACGTTTCTTATAATAGTGTAAGCACTCCACAAGCAAGTATTAATGATAAAATTGCGATTAAAGCAAATCTCCAAATGTACTTAATCCATTTTTTATAAGATACATCAAAATAGCTTAAACCAGCAATTAAAACTACACTTGTTGGGAAAATCATCATTGCAACACCATATACAGATTGAATAAGAAGTCCAGCAATTGATAAACCAGAAACATCAAATCCATTGATATAAGATGTAAGAGAAGCAAGCAAATAATATAAATCATTAAAGAAGAATCCACTAATTAAAGTTGCAACTCCAGTGATAACTGGATTAAATCCATCATCAAGTCCAAATAATGCACCATTTATTGTATCAACAAAAGTACCTGCACCCATTTGAAGTGACTGATATAAAACAACTAATATCATACTTGCTAAAGTAGCATATATAGCAGTTGGAAGCCATTTTTTCATGCCTGCAATAAATCCTTCGATAAATTCATCCAAGCTTAATTTATAAACCCATCCTATAACTATAGCAGTTACAATCATAAGTCCTATAAATTCAATATTACTCCAGTATCCAAATTGATTAAAACCACTAAGTAATTTTTCAAAAATAGCGAACTCTCCAATTTTAACACTCATAACCGCTTCATGCATTTTATTAAATACATCAATACCAAAACTATAATACCAATTATACATTCCAGCAAAAGCGACTACAAACATACATACTAAAATTACAATAAGTGGTGCTGTTCTAACTTTAGATTTTTCAGACACCTTTTTAACTGGCTTAGTAACAGCTAAAGCTTTTGTATTTGATTTCTTAGTACCTTTCTTTGAAGTTTTAACTTTAGAAGATTTTTTTACTTCCTTTTTAATCTTATCCTCTTTTTGAACTTTAACCTCTTTTACTTCTTTTTTAGCTTCGGCCTTTTTAACCTCTACTTTCTTAACATCTTCTCTAACTTTAGCAGACTTAACCACTATTACAGTATATAAAGCTGTTAATAAAACAAATAAAATTAGCCTTGCCCATATTTGATTATTCATATCTAAAGATAATAAATTCTTAGTATATCCAGTGATATTAAAACCATATGTTGAAACGATATTACCCACAAGTAAACTTCCAACTGTTGCTGCTAAAACAGTAACTTTGTTATAATTCATTTTAAACAAAATTGCTGCAAAAAGTGGTACTAAAACAAATAATGGCAAAACAAGGCCAGTAAGAGATGAGAGAATTATTAATAAAATAATTGTTCTAACTAAAAATTTATTTTCTTTACCATTAGACATATAACGAGCTGAAATTCTTTCAGTAAACATATCTAAAGCTCCTGTTTTTTCCATAACACCATATAGTCCACCAATAACCGCAAATACTACACCATATAAAATAAATGTAACAAGTGCTGAAATAGGCATATTAACTAGATCAACAAGACCAACAGGGTCAATACCCGTAGTACTCAATTTTCCTCCAGAATAAGTGCCTACTGGAATTATCCAACTTAACACAGCAAAAATTAAGAAAGAAATTCCCAATACCATAAGTAAACTTCTTTTTACTTTTCTAGATTTAGAAATCATTAAAGCTATAAAAATAACTCCTAAGATTCCCATAATAATACTTATGATAACCTCTGTATTCATTTTTCTACCTCCCACTGTCATTATACCAAAAATACCTTATAATATAAAGCGTTTTTACAAAAATTAACATTTTTTCAAAAAAATACACGAATAATGGTATAATTAAACCGGTGATTTTATGAATACATTTCCCTACTCAAGCACAAATAAAAGATATCATACATTAGACTATTTTTATAAACAAAAGTTTAACTCTAAAGTATGCAAAATAAGCTTAAATGCTAATTTTACTTGCCCTAATATAGATGGAACAAAAGGCTATAACGGATGTATATACTGTTCTAAAATAGGATCCGGTGAACATGGTGGTAACCCTAAAGAAGATTTAGTAACCCAGTTTAATAAAATAAAAAAAATCATGGATAGAAAATGGCCAAATAGTAAATATATTGGATACTTCCAAGCAAGAACAAATACTTATGCTTCTGTAGAAATACTAAAAGAAAAATATGAAACTATTTTAAAATTGCCAAATGTTGTAGGCCTTTCAATCGCAACAAGACCAGATGCCATTTCAAATGAATGCTTAGAATATTTAAAAGAGTTAAATAAAAAAACATTTTTAACTATTGAACTAGGCTTACAAACAATTCATGATAAAACATCTAAACTAATAAATAGATGTCATGACTTAAAATGTTTTGAAGAAACCTTAAAAAAATTAAAAGAAAATAATATATTTACCGTAGTACACATTATTAATGGCCTTCCATATGAAACCAAAGATATGATGATTGAAACAGTTAAATATTTAAATAAACTTGGTATTGATGGAATAAAAATACATATGCTTTCTATTTTAAAAAATACCCCACTTGAAACCTACTATAATAAAAATAAATTTCACGTGCTTTCGGAAGAAGAATATGTAGATATAACTATAAATCAGCTAAGATATTTAAATCCTAAAATAGTCATTCAAAGACTAACTGGAGACCCAGAAAAAGAAGAACTAATAGAGCCTAAATGGACAATCAAAAAAATCAACGTCTTAAATGACATTGATAAAAAAATGAGTAAAGAAAACATTTATCAAGGAGACAAAATAAACCAGTGAAATTCACTGGTTTATTTATTAAATATTAACCTTTAAGATGATACGCAAGATACAGATCCAACTATCATAATACAAGTACTAATAAAGAACCTATTATAATATTCTTCCAATTAAACTAACTATAAAACAAATGCTAATACCTACTATTAAAGGAATTAAAAATGAAAGTATCGCCCATTTATTGCTCCCAGTTTCTTTTTTTATAGTTAAAATTGTTGTCATACACGGAAAATGTAAAACCGAAAATAACATCACACAAACCGCCGTTAAAGTAGTCCATCCATTATTTATAAATAAAGTTTTAAGTTCTGTTAAATTAGTAATATCAGTAATATAGCCTAAAGACATATAACCCATTATCATAATTGGAATCACTATTTCATTAGCCGGAAAGCCTAGTAAAAATGCGATTATTATTACCCCATCCATTCCAAGCAAATGACCAAAAGGATTCAAAAAATTAGTACATATTTTTAAAATCGATAAATCACCTATATGAATGTTTGCCATAAGCCAAATAACAAGACCCGCTGGAGCAGATACCGCTACTGCTCTTTTTAAAACAAATAAAGCTCTATCAAATATGGATCTAATTATTACCCTCAATATTTGTGGCCTTCTATAAGGAGGAAGTTCTAAAGTAAACGAAGAAGTTTCACCTTTTAAAATAGTTTTAGAAAGTATTTTAGAAACTATAAAAGTGACTATTATTCCAAATATAATAAATAAAGTTAAAATAAAAGAGCCAAATAATGTATTCGCAATCAAAAACATTGAAATCAAAGATATTAAAAGTGGAAATCTTCCATTACAAGGAACAAATGCATTAGTTAAAATAGCAATTAACCTTTCGCGAGGTGAATCTATAATTCTCGCCCCTGTTACTCCAACCGCATTACAGCCAAATCCTTCTACCATTGTAAGAGCCTGCTTACCACAAGATGCACATTTTTTAAAAGCTCCATCAAGAGAAAAAGCAATCCTTGGCAAATATCCAAAATCTTCCAGCAATGTAAAAAGTGGAAAAAATATTGCCATAGGTGGCATCATAACTGCAACAACCCATGCTAAAACTCTATATACCCCATAGACTAATGCATTAATAACAATATTAGGCAAATGAATAAATGATAAAAATTCAAATAAAACATCTTCAAATTTAAAAAACAAGTTATATAAAGCTTCCGAAGGATAATTAGCCCCAACTATCGTAATCCATAAAACCAAAAACAAAAGCAAAATCATTATAATTGTTCCTGTAAACTTACTAGTTAAATACTTATCAATTATCCTATCTCTCTTATCATAATTTTCTTTATTATAAGATATAACCTCGCAAGCTATCTTTTCACACTCTAAAGAAACACATTCCATAATTAAAGTTTCAATATCATCTTTAGTAAAACCTTTTTTATAAAGCTCATTATTAATTTTTCTTATCCTACTCTTTACATCTAAATTAAGAACCAAATCAGTTTTAAATTTAAAATCAAAAGAATTTAAAAAAGCAATATCATTTGTTAATAAATGAAGCCCAACAACACTCTTATCAATAGAAGTAGTTGGAATTATATCATAGATTTTTTCTACCTCTTTTTCCAAAAAATCATAATTTATTTTAATTGGTACATTTTTAATAAAAGAAACCTCACTTAGTTTTAAAAGTATTTCATTAATACCTTTTTTACTTCTCGCGACCGTTGGAACTACAGGAACGCCTAATAACTTGCTTAATTTATCAAAATCTATATCAATTTTTTTCTTTTTAGCTTCATCCACCAAATTAACTGATATAACTACTTTATTAGTTATTTCCAAAACTTGCATAACTAAATTTAAATTACGCTCTAAGGATGATGCATCACAAACAACTATTAAGGCATCATAATCATCAAAATAAACAAAATCACGTGTTACTTCTTCTTCCTTAGAATGCGAATTTAATGAATAAGTGCCAGGCAAATCTTCAAATTCATACTTTATGCCATTATATATTTTAAAACCACTAGATTTTTCAACCGTTTTTCCTGGCCAATTTCCCGTATGTTGATGCATCCCAGTTAACGCATTAAAAATAGTGCTTTTTCCAACATTAGGGTTACCAACTAAACCAACTTTCATGACTCAACCTCGATATCCAGAGTATCTTCTTTCCTAACACCTATGACTGTTCCTTTTATTTTATACGCTGTCATACTATTATTCATTAATATTGGTTTTATTTTAACGCCTTTAGTAAATCCTATATCCATAAGTCTTCTTTTTATATTCTCTTTAGTAATTACCCGCTTAATTATTCCTTCTTCACCAATTTTCAAATCATTTAATCTCATAATATCAACTTACTTTCTCATTTTATTATATGAAATTAAAATATTTATGTTATAAATATCACAGTATATTTTTAATCTTACTTCATAAACATAATATTAAAAAAAATCTGAAAAAATTCAGATTCCTTACTATATAAATACAGTTAAAAACTTTTAAACTATAGAATTTCTAACATAATATTTAACGTTTCCCTTTAAATACATTTTTATATTACAACTATTTTTAAACTTGATAAAGCCAAGACCTTTAATAACCAAATCTTGATTATCATTTATTTTTATTTCATATAAATTTAAATCACTTAGCTTATCATTATCTTTATAAAGTCTATTAATACTTAAATTATTAGACAAATATAAAATAATGACATTACCCTCTTCAACATCAAGTCTTAAAAAATCCTCAACCAAAATAGTTTGATTCTTTTTTATCTGATAAATCATAGGATTAATTTTCTTCTTTGGAATTATCTTCTTAAGTACTTCTTTAGAAGCCCCCATAATCATACTTCCATCATCTAAAAGACCAGGAGTATCTATAAGTGTAAGTTCACTATTTATCTCTTTTTCTAAATAATCCAAAGTCGTCGAAGGCAAACTACTAGTAGTAATATCACTATCATTATCAGAATAATTTTTAAGTATTTTATTTATTAAAGTAGACTTTCCCGCATTAGTAAGACCAATCACATAAACATTATTACTTACTTTATATTTATTTATTTTATCCATAAGTAAATCTAAATTATAATTATTCTTACTAGAAACAAACATTTTGTCTTTAATATTTAATTTACACATTATTTTATCTAAAAACTTATTTTCATTAACTGAAGAAGGAAGTAAATCACGTTTAGTAAAAACAAGTAGCACCGGATTACTTATGTTTAAACTATCTATATCAAACAAATTTAAAAAATCCAAAGTTAAAATTACTAAATCATGCGTTTTATCAATTTCATTTATTTTTTTTAAATATTCATAATTACTTTTATCATTTAAAATATAGTCATTATAATGAGTAATTCTAAAACAACGTTCACAAAATTTACTATTTAAATCTTTTACATACCCTTCTTTTGAAGAATCTACATTCTGTAAAATTACTCCACATCCTGCACACTTAGTCATAAAACCTATCCTTAACAAATAAACCTTTTAATTCTAACTCTTTCAATTTTTTTCTTTCAAAAAATCTATTAACCTTAGTAAAAATCAATTCTTTTTCAGAAATTGGGTTTATTAAAATAGTTGTAATTCCTACAGCTTTACCAACCTTAATATCAGTCATTAACTGATCACCAATTATAGCTACTTCAGAAGGATCCAAATGATGTTCTTTTAAAATTTTTCTAAGCTTTCTAGGAAACGGTTTTCTAGCACTAGAAACGCCAAAAACTCCATAAGCCTCTATAAAAGATTTAAGCCTAAAACCAGGACTATTAGTAAAAAGAATAATTTTAAATCCTTTTTGCTTTAAGCTAGTAAATAAATCTTTAGCCTTCGCCGGTGGCTCACTACTATTTGCTGGAACTATCGTATTATCCAAATCATACAAAAGACATTTAATACCTTTATTAAGCAGTTTAGAATAATCGATAGTATAAATACTTTTTTGATAAATATCAGGCAAATCTTCGCGCATAATACACCTCCAACCTAACAACATAATACCATATTTAAAAACTTTCATCAACAATAGGAAAAAACAAAAAATTAAGATAAACCCATAATTGCTTTTAAAATAAGAAAAGCACAATTGCGTGCGATTCAATTTAATTAAAAAATAAATCTTAATTTACACTTACATTTCCCGTAATCATATCCCTCAAATTTCTTAAAAATAACTCTATAAAATTTATTTTAGAAACATTTCTATCACTAGTTAACTCCACTTCTCTAATAACTTTACCACCTTCCTTTATTTTGATAGTTCCAACAACATCGCCTTTCTTTAAAGGAGCTTTTAAATTATTTATATTAACATCATACGTTGCTGCATTCTTTTGCTCACCCTTCTTTCTAAGTACTGTAACCGCCTGCTTAGGAACAACATTTACATATTCCTCTCTGCCACTATCTACTCTATATTTACCAAAAGACTTTTTATTCTTCATTAAATCTTTTATTTGATATTGAGCAAAAGAATAATCAAACATCTCACTTATTTCCTTGTTTCGTAGCTTACTAGTAGGTTCACCCATGACAACCGCAATAATTCGCATCCCATTTTTCTTAGCTGTTGCCGTTATACAGTAACCTGCACCATTAGTAAAACCAGTTTTTAGACCATCAACACCATCATAAAATCTAACTAATTTATTCGTATTTACAAGCCATATTTTTCTATCAGTATTTTGTCTTAAATAGTCCTCATAAACCGAAGTAAACTCAAAGACCTTTTCATGCTTAGATAGCTCCTGTGCGATTAAAGACATATCGCGCGCACTAGAATAATGATCAGCCGCATCTAAACCATGTGGATTTTTAAAATTAGTATTCTCAAGGCCAAGTTCTTTAGCTTTCTTATTCATATGACTTACAAAATTATTCACACTGCCATAACTTGCTTCAGCCAATGCTACCACTGCATCATTACCAGAAGCAATAGCTACTCCTTTGAATAAATCCTGGACAGTCATCTTCTCTCCAGTTTCCAAAAGTATTTGACTTCCGCCCATGGAAGAAGCATTTTCCGAAACGGTGATTACCTGATCCCATTTTAATACTCCATTCTCTATAGCCTCTAATATAAGAAGCATACTCATCATTTTAGTCATACTAGCTGGGACTAATTTCTCATCAGCATTCTTTTCATATAAAACTGTTCCTGTACTAGCTTCGATTAATATTGCCGATTTTGCATTTTCAGCAAGTTTCAAATTATCGGCTTTAGCTAAAGGAATATTAAAAAAACTTAAAAACACTAATATTACCATTAACTTTCTCATAACATCACCCATTAAAAAATATGTCACATTATACCTTTTTATAACAACAAAGCTGAATTACTTTAATTTTAACGTACGCTTGTAATTTCAATACAAATTATAACTATATTTATAATTTACCACTAATTAAGCTTCCATTATATAAAAAAGTATAATTAGAATAACTATTAAAATCTTATTCTTCAAATAACCAAACATAAAAAAACATAAATTCTAAAAAGAATCTATGTTAATTTTCACGCGAGAATAGTTATTTAAACGACTGCTAGCTTGAACTATAGTTCTAATCGCATTCGCAATCATACCTCTCTTACCAATAACTTTACCCATATCATCAGAACTAACTAACACCTCAATTGTGATCAAGTCTTCTTCATCATCAAACTGCTTAACTGACACCATGTCAGGATTGCTAACTAAATTTTTTACTAAAAATTCTGTTAAACTACCTAAATCCATAATTATTTACTTTCTTTTTTAGATTGATGAAATTTTTCGTTAATTCCTTGACTTCTGAATAAACTTTTAACTGTATCAGTAGGAATAGCTCCATTGTTTAACCATTTTAAAGCTACTTCCTCTTTAATATTGATTTCAGCTGGATTTGTAACTGGATTATAAGTTCCAACTAATTCAATATATTTTCCATCTCTTTTAGTTCTAGAATCAGCTGCGACAATTCTATAAAAAGGTTTTCTTTTCGCACCCATTCTTAAAAGTCTTAATTTAACTGCCATAATATCCCTCCATTTCAGATATAACTATATCATAAAATTATATGCATGTCAACCATTTTTAGTTGACAGTTCCATTATAATATTTTTAAATTTAACCTTTATATAATCTTTAATAAAAAAAGCATTCATATTATGAACGCTTATCTAAATAATCTTCATCTACCGCCTCATCTATTTCCTTTAGTGTGTCATCTAAATCATTATCATCAACAATTTCATCCCAAGGCTCCTCATCATCTTCAACCGCTATTTTCATTTTAGTTTCGCCAACAATTTCAATGCCAAGTTCTTTTTCGATATCAAATGATATAGTATTGCCATCTAACTTAACACCAGAACAAGTAGGCTGTTTAAGTGAACGGACAATTATATCAGTATCGCCAGATAAATCAGCATTATCACGGACTTTTACATTGAATAAATCATTATATTCAATTTTTTTATTTATAACTGTTGTTTTACTGTCATCATCATAAGAATACCATATATTTATATCAAAAGAACCATCTACACCTACTTTATCACCAGATTTATAACCTTTGAACTTATGATTTATTACCCAGCACCCTAAAACTGTTGTAGGATTATTATCAACATCTACAGTATAATTATTTTTAAAAAATTTTTTACCCTTGCCAACAATTGCCTTTGTTACTATTTCTTTATAAGATGCCATTTTATCACCCCTCATTTTAAGATATGCGAAAAGCCAAAAAAAGTACACAAAAAAGTAGTTATAAAAACTACTCAATAAATTTTAAAAACCTGCCCAAATTAGGATTTGTGAATATTTTTGTATATATAGCAAACTTTTCAAGTTCGGTTAAATCAGAAAACGAAACCGCATTATCTATTTTTACATTACCAAATGATGCAGCTTTCCTATTAGTAACTTTGGCATGCCCATCACCATTATAAATAACCTTACCATCTTTTTCTATTTTAAACTCTAATTTAAAATCATAATTAGTTTTTTTCTTATTTATACCAAGTACTACATTACCACTAATTTGTTCATTATCTTTATTATTTAAAATAAGAAAATCACCGCCATTGTCTTTTTTCACAAAATTTATACGTCCAAGTTTGCCAGTCATCTCACCCTTTATAAAATCATTTGACTCCCTATCAGTATATAATTTAACTTCTAACTTTTCATTTGCTTTGAATAATTCCTTTAACTTAGGTAAAAAATGACTTAAAGCTTTTTTAATACTACTATTAGATGAATTTTTCATTTTAGCAAGTGAACTAACTAATTCTTCGTTAGACTTTAAAGTATTAATAAAAGTATCAGCGACTCTTTCATAATTATTTTCATCTATAATAAGCGTTGTTTCATATACCTTTAAAGTTTTATTATAAACATCTAATGACATACTATTGCCAGTTATTTTTTCAGAAGTAGCCACTCTATCAAAGGCTTGATTTACACCACTTAGTATATTTCTAACATCTTTTGAACTGATTCTATAAAAAGATTCTGGCCTATCGAATTTCAAATAATTGTCATACATATCTTCTGAATAAACATAAATATCTTTCTTATCACTATAGATATCTAAATCTAGAAGGCCATCTTCTAAATAAGTTGAAGAAATCTTAAAACGTGATAAATCATTCGCACTATCAATTACATAATCTATATCAAAATTAAGCTTACTAATTTCATCAAGAAATTCAGTATGTTCTTCACCGCTTACATTAAACCTGGCTTTAATATTGCCCTTTGAAATATCATAATTAGTATCACTTATATTATCAGTCATAGATGTAAAAAACTTATCTATAGCCATCGTAAAAATAGTTTGAGGATTACGTTTTAAAAACATTGCACCCACTATTATAGCAATAATTAAAATCAAAAAGATTGCAGTAAGCCACGGAAGCTTAGACATCTTTGCTTTAACATTATTTTTTACAATATCATCATAATTAAAATTTCTAATTTCATCAACCTTCACTTCAGAATCTAAAAGCGTATCTTCTAAAGCATAATTAACTTTGTTTTCAACATTATTAACAAAACCATCTAGATTTTTTTTATCCATGATACTTTCCTACTTTCCAAGTTAACTATATCAAATTATTATAAATTATTCAAGCAATCTCTCCATCCATACTAAAAGACTGAACATTTGTTATTTTAACGTCTACTATTTTACCAAGCTTATCCTTAGGAGCTTTGACATTTACAAGTTTCATTGTATCTGTATAGCCAGCTAAAATAGAGCCTTTTTTAGTGCTTTCACTTTCAAGTAAAACTGGGACTATTTTACCCAAATACTTTTCATTTGACTCTCGCGCATATTTATTAACCATATCATTAAGCCTATAAAGCCTTTCTTCCTTTACTTTGAGTGAAACATCATCCTTCATCTTTGATGCCGGAGTACCCTCTCTAGGTGAAAATATAAACGTAAATGCAGAATCATACTTGCACTCATCAACTACATCCAAAGTATCTTTAAAGTCTTCTTCCGTTTCCCCAGGAAAACCAACAATTATATCTGTAGTTATACAAGCCCCTTTAACTTTATCTTTTATTTTATGAAATAGCTTTAAATAAGACTCTTTTGTATATCTTCTGCCCATAAGTTTCAATATTCTATTAGATCCAGACTGTAAAGGCAAATGAATATAAGGCATGATATTATCATATTTAGCAATCACATCAACCATTTCATCAGTAAAATCCCAAGGATGTGAAGTTACAAATCTAACACGTTCTATACCAGTTTCTGCCACATCACAAAGTAAATTACTCATATCATAATTAATGTCTAAATCTTTTCCATAAGCATTTACATTTTGGCCAAGTAAAGTAACCTCTTTATAACCACAAGCCTTCAACCTTTGAACCTCACAAATAATATCTTTTGGAGCTCTACTTCTCTGCTTTCCTCTAGTATAAGGCACTATACAATAAGTACAAAACTTATCGCATCCATACATTATATTAACCCAAGCTTTATATTTACTTTCTCTTTTTACAGGAACATCTTCAACAATGTCTCCCTCACAGCTATATACCTGAACTTCTAATTTTTTACTATTCATTGATTTTTCTAAAACAAAAGGTAGTTCGTGAATATTATGAGTTCCAAAAACAATATCAAGCCATTTATACTTATTAAGGATCTCCTCTACAACACCTTCTTCTTGAGCCATACAACCACATATTCCTGCAATTATATCAGGCCTCGATTCCTTCATGTGTTTAATTCTACCAAGCATACCAAATACCTTATTATGAGCATTCTCTCTAATCGC
>AUXO010295292.1_pt1 | contig 16790 bp, 19 predicted proteins | sample 768731 | NCBI WGS metagenome assembly AUXO01 (sample SAMN02715735, study PRJNA202380) | gut metagenome | biome: sheep rumen | host: Ovis aries | place: New Zealand: Palmerston North
TGCAAGCTTTGACACCCAGTCATCACATTCAAACGAGCCACTATCAGATTTAAGTTTCAGCAAGTTTTCTTTAACTTTAATGTCATTTGAAACAAAATCACACATCTTTTTATATGATGGCAATCTTGCGACTTGATTTGCTTTACTATCTTTATCAAAATGACCAAACTTGTGGATTCTTACCACATCAAATGCATTTAAAAGTTTCATTGATGCAGGGTCTGTTGTGTGGTGTGAGTATAAAAACTTGTTATCAAACACTTGTACACCATTTTTTGCATCAGCTGGAATAAAATCAAATCGGTCAGGCTTTCTTGTTGGTCTATAAATGTCAGCTAAAAAAGTATTGATGGCATCGGTCATTGAGTAAGTGTTGCAAAATGCTCCGATTATGTTTTGTTTATTTAGTGGGTCTTCGACTTTGTCCTTATCGTAGTTTTGCTTTGGATTTTCTCGTGATGATATCGGATACTCTTCAACATTTAAATAATCATCGTACTTTGCGAGTATCTCATCAGGATTACAAACTTTACCCTTATCATAAACTCTAAAAATATAAACTCCATCACTTGATACCGATGGGAAGAACATGAGCTGGTTTATCCGATACGATGCTTCATCAAATAAGTCCATACCAAACTGCTCTGCGATTTTTCGAGCTAATGGCTCATACTCCGCTGGTGTCACACTACGACTTAGTGGCACTACCACACGAAATCTCGGTTTTTCAGGTGTAGATTTATGAGTACTATAAATCAAAGCATCATATTCAATAATCCTGTCAATATCATGCTCAGTTGATGGTGTTGCAAAATCTGCATCAAGCACTACTAAGTCACGAGATAACACATCATTAATTTTCCTGCTACCACCATTTAATACTCCAGCAATAAAACCACCACAATCTTTAATAGTTGTTTTAGAATCTTTATCAAGTTTTTTATACTGCTCAACAGTCTCATGAGTTTTTACTGGTGTTTTTAGTTTTGTAATGATCTCGTCCCATGTCATCTGCACTTGAGTTAGTTTTTTATCATTAATGTCTTTCGCTATCGCAAGATTATATTTTTTATCACTCATAGTGTCGTCCTCGCTTTATCATCAAGATAAATATCTGCCGTGATTTTCCTGCTATCAATGTATCCATATTTTTTAAGTATTCCTTTTGAGTTTTCATTAATGTAATGGAACTGCAAGTCGCACAGCAAACAAAACTCCACCGCTTCCTTTAACTTATCTCCAGTGCGACAAGTCCACAAAATCAAAGTGTTATTCTTTGACAACCGCCTGAGTTTATTTATTAATTTAATGTTCGGCGAGCCTATTTTTGGATACTCATCTGTTACGAGAGTTCCGTCAAAGTCCACCGCTATTATTTTATTTTTCATACAAACTCCTTAAGTCGCTTATTTGCTAAATCAATATAGAACTGCCTGTCGAGGTTATCAGGTGCTGGCTTATCGTGGATATCAGAATTATCAATAAAGACGTGCTCAGGTGTATTTGAGATTTTGTGTAGTACTTTTGTTTCAGTATGTCGCTTTGTAATGTTTGGCAGTGTTTTATCTCCAGCAAACACACGGACACATTTCTCATTTAATTGTTTATCGCCATAAAATATCGCATCAAACTTTCCTGTGATTTTGCATACCATTTGAAAGTCAATGAGCCTGCCGCATTCATTTATTGTTTTCTCTATTGGTGCATTGTTTACAAGTGCCTCGGTTATTGCAATATTGGTGATTGGCATATCAGCATAATCAAGGCTTGATAACTTTTTAACATAGCCACCTTTTGACTTTAATGAATCGTCATCAAGTTTTAAGATGTAGTTGTTAACATCTTTTTGCCATAGCTCTTTAGCTTTTGTAAACTCCAAACTTAAACCTGTGCGACTCTGCCACTCTTTTGTAATGTCATTTATTGTCTCTAAGTCATTGTCATAATACCTAATAAAAATTCCGTCGGTGTTTGTTTGTATCAACTCGCAATAATCTTCAAGTTTCTCGATTAAATCCAGTATTAAAAGTTGTCCGTACACACACACCCTGTTAGCTTGCCTTGGGTCATAAAGCGGATTGTTTTTATCTTTCATTGCTCCATAGGTTTTGTTTAATACAAGTTTTAGTGGTAACTGCAGCGGATTATGTTGTTTTTTGTATTCAATTCTTTTGTCACGAAGTTCTTTGTAAATTTCAGGTTTTCTAACAGCACGACTTAAAAGGTCGTACCTAATCATAAGCGACGGATACAAAGATGCCACATCCATTAAAAGTATATTGTCTTTAATGTGGTAATGCTCTTTAGCACCGTGCAGTCCGCCCCAAGCAAACGAGTGCTCAACTCCTGCAACATCTGTAGTTAGTGATTTCTCATAATCCTTATTTTTGTAATCCATATACCAGTCAGCAATGTATTTATATTTCGTTAGTTTTAATGTTTCAGGCAGGTCAATATGAAACTCATCCCTACACTCTGACATTTTTTCCGCCTTAAGAATAACCGCTGACATTTGAGTCTGTGTTTTTGATAAATATTGTGGTCTTGAAAGTTTAACAAGTCCGAGCTGTGCCTCAAAGTCAGGCAGAGTTTCAAAAAATACTTTGACTGTTTCCTCAACATCGTGCCTGCAGTACTTCTCAACCTCCTGCAGCTCATCATCCGTTAACTTTCTATCAATATCAAACGGAATTGACGACTCCTCAATGCTGTCACCAAGCGAGCCTTCATAAAACTTAAGTGAATGAGTTAAGTTGTTATAAATATCGTATGTGTAAAGATTTATTAATCTAAAATCATCTGAATAATTAAAACCCTGCTCCCCTGCAATAATGCTCTTTGAAACTTTGTATGGGTCATGCCCTGTTAAGATTGCCTTAACAATATACTGGTCATAGTTTTTCGCATTGTATCCTGCCCATATTTCATATTTATGTGCTTCATAAAATGCTCTTAGCTCATCGATATTATTTTTTATTGTTTTAAATATCTTATTTTTTAAGTCGGCTATAACAAACAGCCAGTCCTTAAAAAACACTTCGCAGTCATAAATCAACATATAAATTGCCTCCCTTAATCATCCACAAATGGCAGTGGCTCGTGCTCTACTATGTAATCTTTTAATATCTTGTAATTTGAAAAACCACTCGGCGATGTTTTTATTTCTAAGTCATACTCTTTGTCACCACGGATAGTTATAAATACATCGTCCACGAGCTGCTGATACTGAGTTATTGATTTACACTCTATAGGTAATGTAGTGCCAAGCGACCTTAAAAACTCATTATTTGATTCAATGTTTCGCTGATTTACAATCATGTAAGCAGGAAACACACTGCACTCATACTGCCCTGATAAAACCTTAAAAAGTGTTTGAATCATCCAGTTGCCTTTTCGTGATTGCTTAACGACCATATCAACTACTTCAACACGATACACACCATCAGGCACTTTGTAAAACTCAAGCTCTTTATTTAGTTTCTCAATCTCCGCCACAGAGTTATAAAATGAATCAGTTAGTTTATCCTTAAATTTGTCAAAAAAATTATCCATCGTTACCACCTAACTAAAAGTAGAGGGCTATATTTCAAGCCCTCCAACATTTATTGATTAACTGTATTTTCAACTTCCGTAAACGGAATATCATCATTTGGCTCTGATTGAGGCACATGATTTCTTGCATACTCTTTCACAAAATCAGAAAGACCTGCAAGCTTTGTCTTCTCACTATCAGTAAGTGCTCTCTCAAAAGTAAATACCGCCTGCGAAAATGCAATACCCTGTTTATTAGTTGCTTTCTTCAAGCTTATTCTCGTTATTATGTTAGACAGCTTTCTTTGCTTGAATAAGTTCGCCTGAACATATTTAGTAAAACTTTGAAGTGAGCCTGTTGGAAGCAACATAACAACTGGGAATAATTGTCCTTCAAGTGCAATGTATAATGCCCTCTTATTCTTGCAAGCCTTACCTACTCCATTAACACCTGACTCAAATTTGTTAAGCGAGCACTCCTTACACTTACCCCCTGGTACTCCACACCCAATTTGTCCATCATTGCTGTAGCAATCAGGTAGTTTATTCTCACCATTAAACGAATCTTTGTAATAAGAATAAGCAGGATGATGATATACAATTACTCCTCTTAACTCTTTAACAGACTCTGCTTCACCATCGCCTGTTTCAATTTCAAATAATGTTGACCCACCAGTAGGTAACTTGTACCTATTGAGCGAGATGTTTAAGTCAAAAATGTCTTCTGACATAGCAGACTTTATAGCTTCAGCATCTGCCATTAAATTGAACTCTTTCTTCACATTTGCTACCTCAGTAGCTTGATTCTTTGTTTCACTCATAAAATTAAAATCTCCTTTACTATGATTTTCTGATACCAATACTTGTTTTAGTAAAAATTTTTAGTAAATCTTCTCCGAGAAACTCTGGTCGCTCCACTCCATCGTGTGTTTCTTGGAACTCTTTAATGAAACTTGATAAAGTATTCGCATTTACTTGCTCTGTGATTAGATTTCCGCAGTCATTGTCCTTTAGAGCTTGTAGAAATTCAGGTTTATGCTCCGCTACAGGACTTGCAAACAATCTGCTCTTTAAGTAAAAAGTACTGCCGTTCCGAGTAAACTTATCAAGCTCATTGTTCGTCATTTCCTCACATAGCTTTGCGTCAAGCTCTTCAATCTCGGCATTTAATGCTTTGACTTTTGCATCCAAGTTGTCCTTCTCAAGTTTTTTAGCTTTGAGTTCGTCAGCTAAGTTAAAGATTTGTTGATTATCCATGCTTTACACCTCCTTTCTACCTACTAACATTTATTCCGCCTATTTTTACTAATCCGTTGTTTTTATGCCTTTTTTGAAGTCATCAACCAGTGATTTTGCGAGGTCAATTTTATTTCTAAGTGCCCTTAAGACCTTCCTGTCTATTGTGTTTTTGCAAATTAAATAAATATAGTGGCAGTTCTCTTTTTGCCCTGCTCTATGGATTCTTGCCTTGCACTGCTCGAAATTTGCCATTGAGTAGTCAAGTGAATAAAACACCATAGTGCTCGCTGCAGTTAATGTGATTCCAAGACCACAAGTTGCTATTTGCCCTACAAAAACTTTACATTCAGGATTCTCTTGAAACTCTTTGACCTGCTCGTCTCTATCCTTTACCTCGCCTCGTATCACTGAGTACTTAATCTTTTTTAATGCAAGCATATCCTCAATGGCATCAAGTTCCTTATTAAACTTTGCAATGATTACGAGTTTTTTATCCTCCTGCATTGCTGTATCAACTATGTCAATTAGTGCTTCCATTTTTGCAGTACTAACTGTAGAGTAGTTTTTGTCATCATCAGGTAAGTATCCGCCTGTAGCCTGTGACAACCGCAAAATTTTAGTTAAAACATTAGTGACCGTTAGTTCTTTTTCATCGTCTATTTTTGCAAACATCTCGTCCTCAAGTTGCTTATAAATCTTTTTAGCATCAGCCTCCAGCTCTATAGGTATTACATCTTCAGTTATTGGCGACAGGTCAAGACACTCATCTTTCCTAACTCTGTATGCAATGCTCATAAATCGTTTTTGAAAATCGTCTGTTAATGCCTTTTTAAATATTGGTGTGTGCAATCCATATCCGCCCATTGTGAAGTAGTAGTTTCGCCACTTATAAAACGAGTCACCAAATATTGACTTATCTAAATATCGGTACTGGCTGAATACATCTATTTCTTTATTTGTGATTACTGTACCTGTGAGTAAGAGCTTATATCGTGCATAGTCACCAAGCTCGTGCATGCCTTTACTTTGTGAGCTTCTGTTATCTTTTAACTTGTGCCCTTCGTCTGCAATTATTAAATGAGCACCGAACGATAAAAGCTCATCCTTCATTCGCCAAGCTGACTCATAATTCACTACTACGACTTTTAGTTTTTCATCATCGTTAAACTCTTTTAGTTGTTTCTTTTTATTTGCAAGAGAGCCTTTTAGTACTTTCAACTCGTATGCAAAGTTTGCAAATTTCTCAAACTCCTGCTCCCACACACCTAATATTGAAAGCGGTGCTACTATCAACACCTTACTTATTTTGTCTTCTTGATATAACCGCCCTGCAATTAAAATGCTGGTTACCGTTTTCCCTGTTCCTATTTCACATCTCCATTAACAAAGCGAATCCTCTTCGTAATGGAGATACGGCATCACCTCCAATCCCTGCACCAAAGGTACGAAGAGCTAACTCTGCACCTTTTAATTGGTGGTTAAACGGCTTTATTTTTATAATTTCTGATAATTCGTTCATATTGTTTTTTGTCTCCTTTTCTCAATAATTGATGTAAGTGTGAATGCACTGATATACTTGGCAGCACCACTAAGTTCCTCATATCATTGTTTTGCTTGTTAAGGTCTATGTGATGCACCACCTCGCCTTTTCTTAACTTGCGACCTAACATCTGCTCTGCTACGACTCTGTGTTCATGTCTACCTAAAAACTTGTTATATGACTTTTCGCCTTTACCAGTTCTTTCAAGTACTTGTTCCCTTTTATTTAGTCGCATCTTTTTAGTCCACTTTTTATTCATAGGATTTTCTGATTTGTTATATTTAGTCATCCTCTCACTGTTCCACAGATACAGATGTTTTGGCTTACAGAAGTTATGCTCTTTCACACTTCGGTTTTCTTTTTTAAATGTCTTCTTGCACCAGTTGCATATCACTTCCACTTTCATTTTCAAGCTCCTTAAGTCTTGCCTCTAAAAGTGTTTTTATATAATCAAGTACTTTTATTCCGTAACTCAGCAAGACATGTTCTTTGGTTTTTGTTTTTTCTACCATTGTTTACTCCTTTACTTCTTCAATTTGGATTTTTCCAATTTGCTTTGATGGATTAAGAACTATTACTTCCGAGTAATCGCCAAATAAGAGTTTTAGTATTTTTTCTCTTATTCGTATGTGCCTGCTCTGTAGTATTTCTTCTCTGCCGTTCTTAGTCTCAACCATCACTTTTACATTGTGTTTCATAGGCTCACCTCCTTCACTTACTTACAAAAGTTCCGCCTATTTTTGAAACACTAAAAATACCCACCACTACTGGTGGGCATACTTTTACTTCTTTGGAATATCCTTTCCATAGAACTTGACTGCTTTTCTTTTAATCTTTCTGTATCTTGACTCTAAAGCATCTACATTTTTGCCAGTTTCATCTGCAATCTCCTGTAGGCTCTTGCAATTAAAGATATGCTCTTCAATTAGAGCTATGTCTTCAGCTTTTAATGTCTTGTAAAACTCTTTGAGTCTTTTATCAGACTCAATTTCTTTAGTATCATCCTCAGGCTCGCTAAATAAAATACTGAATGGGTCGCCCTTAGGGTCAGGTATCTGCTCTAATGGGTCGCCATACATCTCTGTGCCATCTTCATCGTGGCTTTCAGCATCAAAATATAAATCTCGCTTATCATACTCTTTCCTGTCCGCCCTATCTTCAGCATTATCCATCTCGTCAAGTGTCTTAATAAACTCATAGGTATCGTCAGTTATAGCTATTTTTGTTTGCTTTGGTACTGGTCTACCATTTTCGTCATAGTCAATGAACTCGTAAATGTAGCAGTTTTCAGATTCGCTTAAATAATTAGTTCTGTTTTTTGAATAGTAACTTGTTCTTTGTAATTTTGATTCTTTTTTACCTTTTTTCTTTCTCATGTGAAACTCTCCTTTTTGAAATTTTGTTTGAGAGTTCCACAAAAAAAGACATCCATAGAAAACTATAGTGGAGTGTCAATTTCACAAATTAAATACTAAAAAACAGCTTTAGTTATTCAATTTTTATGAAACTCTCCACTATCATTTTTCTTGGATATCCTTTCATCGAATTAAATGATAGTTTTAAATTTACTGCTATTGATAAATTCTGAAAAAATTCACATTTTTGATTGTTAAAAACTATCAATAGTTGTATAATTAATATATCCCATTTTATCAGATAAGGCTTTTTTTTAAGTTAACAGAGTTCACAAGAGTTCACAGTAAATGTAAACGAGGTCAGCATATGGATTTTATAGATTTTATAGAAATTTTATATCCACATATTTGCCAAGGATATGGTCAGCAAGACAGATTGGCATTCTTTTGTGAACTAATCACATCTCCTAAAGAAGATAGTGATTTAAATGACGACTATACTGAAGCAATTCACAAATACCAAAACAAAAGTCAAAAGAGTGCGGTAAGTGAAATCTTTAATAAAAACAGACCATTTCCAAATGAACTAATGAAGTTAATTAAAAATCATTTTGATGTCTCTCGTTTAATTGAAGAATTAGAAAAAATCAACTGGGGAGACGAACAAGAACTGGTAATCACTGCATTTAGAAACAACAACAAAAAAATATCAAAAGAAAACTTCATAAATGACATAATAAATGTTTTAAATGAAATTATTGGCAAACCAAATTCAACAAACAATAAGACAATAAATAATTTCTATATAAATCAATCTGGTGATAAAGGCACAATTATTGCTCATGCTGATAAAATTGAACTTACAATAGGGGGTAACAATGGACGAAATAAAAATAATAAAAAATGAAACTCCAGTAACCGCTGTCTCTCCTCATATCACACAAAGTGGTGATAGCAATATAGCAATTGGTCATTTAAATAAATTAGAAGCTAAAATTTATAGATACGAAAACAACGAAGAATTCCCAATTGCACAATTAGATATTGAAGCACAGTTTTACAACTTGTTAATAACAAACAAAACGAAAATTTTAATTAAAGACGAAATAATATTTAAAGAAAGCGATTTCTTTAAATATACAAATAAAGCTCTCTACCATCAATTCTTTAACAAAACTGAATCTGCAAAAAATATGATATATTCATTCCCTACTCTTTTATTACCGCCTATAGACATAACAACCAATAAAGAGTTTACTGCAGGTCTTTGTCAAATATATTCTATTCAAGAAACATGCAATATTTATAAAATTCAATATCATAATTTTAATCAAATAGAGTGCGAATTAATTAAAAATAATTTAGAAAATTTAAATTTGATTATCAAGAAAAGAAATAGTGAATTAAATTATCCACATTTTGCTATCAAAAAATGTAACCTAAACTCTGCATTAGGAGGTGTCTATGATAAATAAAGCAAAAGGTGACATCACAAGCATAACTATAAATACAGCTACTTATCACAACGAAAAACTTAATCCTACACTAATTAATTTTTTCTTTGGCAACAATGGATGTGGAAAATCGAGCCTTGCTCGCTTTATATATGAATTAAAAGATAAGTATCCAAATAATGAATTTTTAATTTACGATTCAAAATATAAAAAAGAAAATATAAAAAATTTAAAAGGGATATTCACTCTTAACAAAAAGAATCTTGAATTAGAAAACAAAATTGCTGAAAACAAAAAGAAAATCGAAGATGAACTTGCTAACATTGAAAAGAATAAAGCTGAAATTGATAGAATTGATTCAAGCATAACTAAAGAAGCAAAAGAGTATCAAGAACAAATAAAAAAAATATCTGAACCATATAAAGAAAAGTTCCCAAAGGCTTTTAAGGGAAGAAGTTATGCAAATAAAATAGTTGAGAAATTAAATGAAGTAAAACAAGTTGACCATGATATAAATGATATAAAAAAATTATACGAAACAGCTTATGGCAACGAGACTAACCCATTGAATAAATTACAGCATGCCGCCACAGCAATAAAGTCATTCAACATGGCAGGTAGAAAGTTAATAAACATATCAATTGTAGGCTCCCAAGATACAGATTTTGCAAAATTTGTCAAAAAACTTGGTGCTCAAGATTGGGTTCAAGTAGGCTACAATAATTATTTAAATGATGATGGTTTATGCCCATTTTGTCAAAGAAAGCTTGAAAATAATTTTGAAGATAAGATTAAACAATGCTTTGATGAAAGTTATACAGAAAACATTCAAGAGTTTTTGAAATTTGCTGGAAGCTATAGTACTGAAAGTCAAGAAATTATTGCTATATTAAAATCTAACTTAAATTTAACAATTCCTTTTGAGCACGAAAAAGAATACAAAGATAAAGTATCAATTATTGAAAAGACAATTACTAACAACTTACTAAGTTTGTCTGCTAAAAAGAAAGAACCATCAAGCAAACATGAATTCTATAGTATTGATGAACAATTGCAAGAAATTAATAATTTAATAACTTCAATAAATAATGAAATTCAAAAACACAATGATATTATTTTAAGCAAAGAAACAAATAAAGTTGAATGTACAAATCAGATTTTTGAACTTATAAATTTTAATACTCAAAATTTAAAATTTATACAAGACCAAAGATTTGCTGGATACAACAAAGTAAAAAATGAACTTTTGCAATCATGCGAAAACTCTGCAAATATTATAAATTCTTTACAAAATGAAATCGCTAATGCCAATAAAAATACTGTAAATACAAGCAAAGTAGTTGAAGATATCAACAATCTACTTGGGCTTTCAGGATATCAAGGTTTTTATATTAAAGAACTTCCATCTGATAATGGTATAAGCAAATATACAATTGTGAGAGAAGATGGTACATTAGCGGAAAATAACTTAAGTGAGGGCGAAGAAAATTTTATTGCATTTTTATACTTTTACTTCCAAGTTAAGTACAGTGCAACTGAAACACCAAATGACAGAAAAATTGTTATAATTGATGACCCTGTTTCAAGTATGGATACAAACTCTCTTTATATAATTAGTTCGTTGATAAAAGAATTAATAAACATATGTGCGAACACATATGAATTATTTGGTGACGAAAATCTTGGTGATTTTATTTCTCAAATTTTCATTTTGACACACAACATATATTTCCATAACGAAATTACACAAAACTTTAATACAAAAAATGAGTATGTTTATTTTTTCACTATTAACAAAGAAAACAATAAATCAACCATACACAACTGTATAAGTATTGACAAAGATAATAACGAAATAATTTATAACCCTATTAGTAATTCTTACACTCTTTTATGGCAAGAATACAGAGAAACAACATCTCCTATTCTAAAGTTAAATGCTATAAAAAGAATACTTGATTACTATTTCATTCAATTTAGTGGGTATAAAGAAGAAAAGTTATTGGACTTAATTAATAAAAATGAAGAACAATTCATAATGAGAGACCCTAAAACAAATGAAGTAATTGATACTAATAATTTAAAATGGGCTCGAATGTTAATTAATCAAATCTCATCATACGGCAGATTTCAAGAAGACATTTATTATTCAAATATTACAACTACAACAATGCCAATAGTTGAAGCTGTATTTAAACAAATTTTTATAGCATTAGAGCAAGAACAGCATTATAACATGATGATGCAAAACTTATAAACTATCATCAAAGGAGAATTTATGGCTATCACAGAAAAAGAGCTGCTACTGCCAGCTCTGTATTTAATATCAAAGAATGACAAGCTAAATACAACCAAACTAATAAAATCTTTAACAGAGTTATACAAACCTGAAGGTCATGATGCAGAAATAATTAGCGGAAGAAACGACACTTTTTTCTCACAAAAAGTTCGCAACTTAACTGGAAGTCATTATAGCACAAATAAAATGAGCGATTATACTGGCAGAGATAAAAATGGATACTTTAGCTTAACTCAGTTAGGTACTGACTATCTAAACAAACATATTGAAGATTTAGATTACATTTTTAATACTGGCTTCAGTTATAAAGATAAAGCAAATGTAACAAACAAACTATCTAAAGAATCCGCTAATAACAAATTACTAATTTTAGACGAAAATGTAACCGTAAGTGAAGGCGAAACCAAAACAAAACAAGCAAAAGTTAAAAGTCGTTCTACACAATTAAGAGATGCTGCGATAGATTATTTCTCAAAAACTACTAATGGCTTGAAATGCTGTGTATGTGGATTTGATTTTTACAAAAAATATGGTGCTCGTGGTAAGAACTATATTGAAATCCACCACGAAAAACCAGTATCTCAGTATGAAAAAGAGGATATAACCGTAACAATAAAAGAAGCAATAAAAAATTTGAAACCACTATGCTCCAACTGTCATAAAATGATACACCGTTATCCAAAAGAGCTTTTGTCAGTAAGCGAATTAAAAGATATTGTAAAATCGGAGGAATCAAAAAATGATAATTAAATATTCTGAATTCAAACACAAGTTAAATGAAAAAATTAAATCTGATGCAGATTTCTATTATGAGTTAGTCACTACTGTCCTTGAAAACCCGAATAGATATACAGGTATATTTAGAGTAAGCAATGCCAAAACAAAACTAATTCAAAATGTTACTCAAAGTCGTGAAATCAAATTTGGCGACTTTATGGAAGACATTGTAACACAATATATTTCACTAATTGGATATGAAAATTTAGATAAAAATATAGGAACAGACAATGAGGGTAATGCTCTAAGTGCCGACCAAGTTTTCACAAAAGGTAATACTGTTTATTTAATTGAACAAAAAATTCGTGATGACCACGATAGTACTAAAAAAAGGGGACAATATGAAAACTTTAAAAAGAAATATGACCTTTTACAGAAAAAGTTCCCTCAAAAAAGCATTGATGCCACAATGTGGTTTATCGATGATAGCTTATGTAAAAACAGAAGGTACTATACTGATACCGCTATTGAAGATAATAAAAATAAAGTTGCCAAACACATTCTATACGGCGGAGACCTATTTAAAGAAATATTCAAAAGAATTGATGTGTGGGACGAAATTTGTAATCATTTGTCAACTAACAAAAAAGAAAGAACAGATGAAATACTTGAAATACCTGATTTTGACACAAGTAAAGAAATACTTGATGCATTAAAAAAGATTAAGGCTGAAAACCCTAATCTTATTAGAAAATTATTATCTGATAAACCTCAATATCAACAATTAAGATTTGAACTTTTTAATACAAACTATAATCTATCTAAAATTTAACTTAAAATTTTTTCTCTGCACTCATTTCTTATGTCTGCAATCGATATGAGACTTCCATCTCGTGTTACATACCAAAAATCAAACCCATTAACTCGTGATGCTTTAACTCCTCGTGCGGTTGCAGCACAAGTGTGCATATCCATTTCATTTCCTTTGTATTCCAGTTTTCCACTTTTAAGTAATTTTGCTACAGGCTCACCATCTCTAAATGAAAACCATTCTCCTACTTTTAATGCATTAGTTGATATCATTTCTTGCACAGTCATCTTTATAGGTTTAATGTCAAATACTGCATTTGCTACATCATCCATATGTTTCTTTGTACTTTTAAGTCTTCTTTCACCATATTCGCAATACTTCTTATCTCTTTCTATCATTATATAATTTCTTCCATACATTTTAGCAGCGACTCCTGTTGTCATTGTACCACCAAATGGGTCTAAAACAATATCTCCTTCTTTTGACGAAATTGCAACTATTCTTTTTAACATATCTAATGGTTTTTGTGTACTATGAAGTTTATTACCGTCATCATCTTTTATTCTCTCATCACCAGAGCATACTGAAAATCTCCAAACTGAGCCGAGTTGTTTGCGAACTCCTCTATTAAATTCGTCTTCTGTCACGGTATCTGTATTCAATTCTTTAGCGGTTTTATAGTTAAAAGTAAATTTTGACTTTTTTGACTTTGTAGCCCATATTAAAGTTTCATGGCTATTATTTAATCTTGTCCCCATAAAGTTAGGTGTTGGGTTTTTCTTGTACCAAATTACATCATTAATGAGCCAATAACCTATTCGCTGCATTATTGCACCAATGGTATATATGCATTGCATTCCACCAATCACCCATATTGAGCCGTTTGGTTTTAATATCCGATAGCATGCTGTTAACCACTCTTGAGTGAATTTTTCATAATCTTCAAGAGAATCAAATTTGTCCCACTCATCATCACATCCATCAAATTCTGTTCCTTCAACTCTCTTTAATACACCTTCTACTCTCATCCAATATGGTGGGTCAGCAAAAATTAAATCAACCGATGCTTCAGGCATCTTGTTCATTTCTTCAATTGAATTTCCACAAATTATAACATTGCTTTTCATACATACCGCCTCTCACATTAAATAGCATATTAACCCTAATTAACAAATAAGTCAACAATAATTTATTATATACACATCTCTATGATTTTCTTTTTATGTTTTTCTTTCCGCCTTTTATCATCAAAAACAACAGGTCTACAGTTATCCTTATAAACCCTTAATTCGCTACTCTTCATCATCTTCGCTTTCTTCGTCTTCTCTTTTTTGTCCATATTCTTCATCATCTTCTTCCAGTCCATACAGGTCAGGATTTAACAGCATATCATTCATAAATTCATCGTCAAACATAATTAATCCGCCTTATAAACATCAAACTCCATAAATTCATCAACTAAATGATTATCCATATATTTTTTTATTGTTTCACCATCAGTTGTTCCCTCTGGTATAGTCTCATTTACAGTAATTTTAGTTCTAAAATGAACTTTATTATCAGAATCAAAATAGTCATCATATCCTGCTATACCAAGATTATCATTTTTATGAAATGTCACATGAAATGTTGATTCCACTTCTTCATTAGATTTTAATGCTCTTGGAAATACATCGGTATGTTCATTATAAATTTCTTCATCACTTTTGTAAGTCTTAATATAAGTTGGGAACACAATTAATGTAATATCCTTATTTGTTTTATTTTTAATAATACAAGGCATTCCACCATGCGATGTCATTTTAGTAGTAAGAGTGATTTTAACCACATCATTATCAATAATGACTTTGTCGTATTTATCATGCATTGCTTTATCTTCAGCTTCAGCTATTGCTTTTGATTCTTCTCTCGCTTTTTGTAGCGACTCTCGTGATTCCTTAGCAGCCTCTCGTGACTCATCTCGTTCTTTTTTAGCTGCCTCACGAGACTCTCTTCGTGCTTGAACCTCTGGGCTTACTTGTTTCTCTCCACAACCTACAAGTAAAATAGCTATTGCAAACAATAATACAATTCGTTTCATACTTATAAACTCCTTACCACCAACACTAAAACTATGACAATTAACACTACCATCATTGCAAAACCACCAACTACCACCCACCCTGCTGGTGTCAATTCATTAAATTTACTTTTATAATTTCTTCTCATAAGACAAATTCTAACATGTGCTATGTCCAAAAAATAGCATATACAAAACTAAAAGATGCATAGGTAGCCACCTTTTAATACTCTAATTATACCATAAAATAGCCTTTTTATTAAGAAAGAAATTTTAATACTTTTTTAATTTTTACAAATATTTTTGATACCATGGCTCAAAAAGTGTGCCTGAACGAACTAAATTTTTACTATACTTTTTATTTATTTTGTCTACTGCTAAATCAACTTTTTTATGTTTGTTAATACTCTCAATCAAATTCAAATCATAATTTTCACTCAATTTGAATGCAAATACGGATGCTTGTCGCACTTCAAACACAAGTTTCCTTTTATCTGCCTCATAGTAATCTTTAATGCTCATAGACCCATCAGTTTTTAACCCATACATTTTATCAAGCATTAAATAAATTATTTCATCCGCTATATCCATTCCAGTATCAAGTGCATAGGTTAGTTGCATCTGCATACTATGGTCTTTATAATACTTATCACGAAGTTTAACACCAATGGCATATGCTACTTTTTTATCATTTCTTAATCTTGCTCCAACATCCTCCGATAACCTAATAATCAATTTCTTTAAGTCGCCAAAACTAACTGCATTTTTATCAAGTGTATCAGACTTTGACACTGATTTGACTGGCACTGTTTCACCATAGAGTTTTACTTCACTATATTCATAACCCAGTGCATATTCTATTAGTTTTTTTGCATTTTTTTCTCCTACTATATCCTTTACATCATTAAAGTCAGCGAATGCTAAATCTCCTATAGTGTGTATTCCATAGAAATGAAACATCTCTGCTGTTCTCTCACCGACAAATAGCAGCTCTTCAACTGGTCTATTGAATACTATCTTTTTATGATATTTATAAGGTATAAAAGTAATTGCATTAGGTTTTCTTATGTCGGATGCAAGCTTTGAGTATATTTTATTAAATGATAACCCAATGGACACTGTTATTCCCATAGTGGCTTTTAATTCTTTCATTATAAGTTCAGCAATATGAAGTGCACTACCAAACAACATTGTAGAGTGTGTTACATCAACCCAAGCCTCATCTATACCATAAGGCTCTACCCTATCAGAATAATGATATAATATTTCAAAAAACTTCTGACTTATTTCACTATACTTTTTCTTACTACTCCTGCGAACGATTAAGTCAGGACATTTAAATTTTCCATATGTTAAATTATCACCACAACCTATATTAAATCGCCGTGCTTCATAACTCGCACAAACTATAATTCTATCTCTTTTATATTCTTCGCCTATTACTACTAAATTCTTACCTTTAAGGTTTGGATTCAATAAGCACTCGTATTGTGCGAAACAAGCATTGATATCAACATGCAAAATATGCCTACGATACTTAATTGGCACATAAGTTCTTATTGTCGATTCATATTGCCGTGGTGTGATGTAACCAAGACTTGAATGGGCTCGTTTGTTATTATAAAAATTGATGTATTTTTTTAATTCAAATTGTAAATTATCAAGTGTTAAATTGTTTATGAAATAATTATTTTTAAGAAATGATGGAAGATAAAACTCTTTATAAAGTGTTGCATTAAACGACTCCATAAAGTTGTTATTACTCATTACAAAATTAAAACTATG
>AUXO012579255.1_pt1 | contig 16788 bp, 35 predicted proteins | sample 768731 | NCBI WGS metagenome assembly AUXO01 (sample SAMN02715735, study PRJNA202380) | gut metagenome | biome: sheep rumen | host: Ovis aries | place: New Zealand: Palmerston North
AAGTCGAGTATAAGATGGAGGCAAACGATTTGTACGAGGGCATAGAGCCTAAGACGCTCCGTTGCACTATCGCTGAGAAGTTCGTCAACGACCCGACTATTGAGCTGACACCAAGCAGCTTTACATATAACGGCAGTCCATGTGTGCCTTCGGTAGTTGTAAAGGACGGACAGAGGGTTATCCCAACAGCAGAGTACACCGTAGAGATTTCCAACAATATCAATGCGGGTACTGCCAATGTAGTTATCAAGGATAATATTGCGGGTAACTATGAGGTTATTGGCTCTACCACCTTCAATATCGCAAAGGCGGCTCGTACAATCAGCTTTACCTCTGCTCCAAGTAGCGTAGATGTTGGTGATACCGTTGAGGTCGCTGCTGCTGTATCTGCTGGCGGTGGTAATATCAGCTATTTCTCAAGTGATGAGAACGTGGCTACTGTTGAGGGCAATGTCGTTAATGGTGTAGCGCAAGGTACTTGTAATATCATTGCTTCTGTTGCTGCAAACGCTAACTATGAGGGTGCAACTGCTCAGTATCAGATTACTGCTGTACCTTTGGATTATTCTGCTAAGTATCTTACTTTCGTTCCAGTAGAGGACTCTACATTCGGCTTTAGCGAAGATGGTCTGAGCTATTCTACCGATAATGGCTCTACTTGGACGGAGTTAGCCGCCAACGGCACAACACCAACCGTAACAGCGGGTTCAAAGATTATGTGGAAGAACAACACAACTCTCACACCTTCTTCAAACAATGGTATCGGTACTTTCTCTTCTAGCAAGAAGTTTGATGCACAAGGTAACATAATGTCGTTGTTCTTTGGCGATAACTTTGTTGGTCAGACAAGTTTGAGTGGAAAGAATCATGCGTTTAAGGGATTGTTTTATAACGGCAATATAAGAAACGCAAATAATTTGATTCTTCCCGCTACAACGCTCGCAGTCTATTGCTGTGGCAGCATGTTCAAAGACTGTACATCGTTAACTACCGCCCCCGAACTCCCCGCAACAACTCTTTCAGGCAGTTGTTATCAATTTATGTTCAAAGGCTGTACCCATCTCAATTACGTCAAGATGCTTGCAACAGATATAAGCGCAATTGGCTGTTTGAGTGATTGGCTCAGTGGTGTTGCCGCCACGGGTACGTTCGTGAAAGCTGATGGTGTAGAAATACCAAGTGGCTCAAGTGGCATACCTAGCGGTTGGACGGTAAACTCCTACGTCCCTTTCTCTGAAGATTATCTTACCTTTATTCCCGTTGAGGATAGCACCTTTGGCTTTTCAAAAGCGGGACTAAGCTACTCACTCGATGAGGGTAGGCATTGGACGGAGTTAGCCGCTAATGGCACTACACCTACAGTAGCCGTTGGTAAAAAGATTATGTGGAAGAACAACACCACGCTTACACCTACATCAAGTGATGGTATCGGTACATTCACTTCATCGAAAAACTTTGATGTCGAGGGTAACATAATGTCGTTGCTTTACGGAGATAACTTTGTAGGACAAACAAGTCTTAATGGGGAGGGTTCTGTGTTCCGTTACTTGTTTAAAAATTCAAAAGTACGCAAGGCTGAAAGCTTAGTGCTGCCCGCTAAAAAAGTCACATCCAATGGCTATACTAGCATGTTCAATGGTTGTAGTTCACTTATATCAGTACCCGAACTGCCCGCTACAACACTCGAAAGCCGTAGCTATGCTTATATGTTCCAAGGCTGCACATCGTTGACCACTGCGCAAAATATACTGCCCGCAATGACACTCACAATCAATTGCTATTATTATATGTTCAATGGTTGCACATCGTTGGCGTCAGCACCCGAACTGCCCGCAACATCGCTATCAGCCTCTTGTTATGAAAATATGTTCAGTGGTTGCACATCTTTGACCACTGCGCCAAATATACTGCCCGCTACAACGCTCTTTGACTCTTGCTATGCTTCTATGTTCCGTGGTTGCACATCGTTGGCGTCAGCACCCGAACTGTCTGCTACAACACTCGAAAGCCGTTGCTGTGAAAATATGTTCAGTGGCTGCACATCGTTGACCACTGCGCCAAATACACTGCCCGCTACAACGCTCGCAAACAGTTGCTATTATTATATGTTCAATGGTTGTCGGTCACTTACCTCTGCACCCGAACTGCCAGCAACAACACTTGCAAACGGTTGCTATAATTCTATGTTCATTGATTGCACATCGTTGACAACTGCACCTGTGCTGCCCGCTACAACGCTCACAGACAATTGCTATTATCAAATGTTCCAAGGCTGCACAAATATCAACTATGTAAAAATGTTGGCAACAGATATTAGTGCAAGTTCTTGTTTGAGTGGTTGGCTCAGTCGTGCTTCCGCCACAGGTACGTTCGTTAAGGCAGATGGTGTAGAAATCCCCGAAGGAGCAAGTGGTATTCCAAGCGGTTGGACTGTAGAGATTGCTGCATGATTATTAACCCCTAAATATTAAGTTATGAAAGGATTACTTTTTATTTTTGCGTTAGCCGTTTGGATATTAGGCACAATCGGCTGTTTTGGCTACTTGTTCTATTACAAGTTGTATATTTTTGCTTTTGCGGCATTGGGTAACGGAGCTCTTGCATGCTTTACGGTTCGCAAGCTGTATAAACGTCTCAATCTGTAATAGGGACAATTCACAAAAAAATAGAGGGCGGGTTAAAAACTCGTCCTCTGTTTTAAATAAGAAAGGCAGTTGTTATTAATGTTAATAAATATTATGTCTAATCATATATTTCGCAAAATCCATTTTCGTGTGAACACCAATCTTATCATATATGTTTCTTACATGGTTTTTGACGGTGTCCGTTGAAAGATAAAGTTTCTCTGCGATACTCTCAGCATCAAGCCCATCGAGCCAAAGTTTTGCAACCTCGAGTTCTCTGTTCGATAGGTTGGAGTTGAACTTAGGCATACAGACGATACCTTTCAGTTTACACTCGTCCTTTAACGGACAATCAACATTCTCGAAATTCATGACCATATCGCCTTTGTCTGTCTCGATGTCGTAGTGTGTGGTGTCGAGTTTGGCAAAGTTGCATTTCAAGAATCTGTTGACAATACGGAATTTGTGATACGGCTTGTTCAACGCACTATCTTTGTAATACTCGTCCAAAGACTTGTACGTAATAGGGTAGTTATCTTTGATAACGTTCAGAACCTTGTCAATGAAATCCCTTGCAGACTCGTTGACAACAAAAGACCTATCGTCTTCTTTAGCATGTATCATGCCGTCAATCATGTAAAGCTCGATGCGTTTCATACAACAGTTTTTTATGAGTGCCTCTCTTATTTTTTAGGCAAAGGTAATAATAAAAATATAAACAGCCAAATATTTAACCAATTTTAAATTTGCGCACATATTCAAAAGTGTGACTTGTTTCTTGGTGTGGTTTGTATGCTGTAACCTCAAAAATGACTATCTTTGTAAAAAGTAAGAGGAACACCTACTTTCGCAAGCAAGTAATTCCTCTCTTTACCAACCACGTTGCAAATATAGTAATAATTTTAAAAACATTTATTATGAAAGTGGTTGAGCTACTTAAAATTAGCACTCACGTGCTATCGTTGATGAACCAAAATGGTTTGTTTCTTGATGATTACAAGTATGTAAAGGCTTACGAAGAGTATCTTTGTATGCGAGGTTATCATGTAAAGCACATTGCGGCGATTACAGAGCTAGCGGAAGAGCTCGGTGTTAGCACACGGACGTTAGAACGGGCTTTCAAACGTCTCAGAGGTGAGTGTAAGGTGTGATTAGAGGGGCTTAAACGCCTCTCTTTTCATACACTTTTAAAAATGTTCCATATTGTTCTGCGGCAGAAGATACAGATTGTCAATTTTCTGCGTATCTTTGCAAAAAAGATAGATAGATAGATGGTAGAGCAGTATTCCGATATGTTAATGAATATACTTACGCTGTTGGGCGGTGGCGGTCTAGGATGGCTCTTCACTGCAAGATGGGAGCGTAAGAAAGCGAAAAGCGCAGCTATCCAACAAGAGGCTGTGGCAGCTAAGGAGTGGCAAGAGGTTTATACAAACGCCTTACAGATGAGTAACAGCGTGAACTCAAAGCTGAGGGAAGAGAACCAACGCCTTCTTGATGACTACAATAATATCCTTCAGAAGTTCCGTGAGTATGATGCTGACAAGGAGCAGATGCGTACGAAGATGAGTGCTTATGAGGAAGAAATGTCGAACATTAAGAAGAAGCATGAGGGCGAGATATCAGAAATGAAAAAGGTCATGCTTGATAACTCACTTAAACTGCAGAAGGCTCTCCCTTTTGTATGTCAAGTTGTCGGTTGCCCAAATCGTGTGCGTCTATCTACCGAAGATTTTTTCAAGGAAAGCAATGAGAAAGTTTAAAAATATCATCAGATTTATCAATGCTCTTTTTACCGAGTACGAAGAGAAAGGTGATGAAGAGCATTATGATAAGGAAAATAATATGGAAGATTGATTATGCAATTGACAAAACAACAGATTGTAAGGGCTCTTGTAGGCATAGCATCGCCTACCGATGAAGAGCTTGATTGCTTTGTAGCAAGTTTTAATATGTGGGCTGAAAGTATGGGTATAAATTCTACAAAGAGGATTATTCATTATCTTTCACAAGCAGTTTTCGAATCGAACTACTTAAAAGCCACAGAAGAAAATCTGAATTATTCCGCCGATGGCTTGTTAAAGACCTTTCCAAAGTATTTCAATGCACAGACGGCACAAGCCTATGCCCGTAACCCTCAGAAGATTGCTAATAAGGTCTATGCTAACCGCATGGGTAATGGCAGCGAGGCAAGCGGTGACGGGTGGAAGTACAGAGGACGTGGATATATTCAATTGACGGGCAAGGATAACTACATGGCGTTCAGTAAGTATGACCTATGCACGGCTAACGTACTCAGCGACCCCGATTCTGTGGGTAAGGCGAATAAGAGTAATCCGAAGTATTACCTTGCTCAGTTAAGTGCTATGTGGTTTTGGGAAAAAAATAAAATAAACCAAATCGCAGATGGTGATAATGGTGGAATGTTTGGTGAAGAGATAGTAAAAAGGATTACCAAAGTAATTAATGGAGGTAATAATGGTATAGCGCAAAGATTATTGCTATACAGAAGATTTAAAAAAGAGTTTGGCTTAAAATAAATGCCTATGCTTAGTTTTGAGGAATTACCAGTTGTAAACAGTGAGCGATGGTTATCGCTAGATAATATTGAAGGCGAGGAATGGCGTGATGTAAGGGGGTATGAGAAAATACTCTCAATAAGTAATTATGGTCGATTAAAAAGAAAAGAACATTTGTCTTATAATAAGCGACTGAAAACAGATTGTAAATATGGGGCAAAAATATATCGATGCAATAAATCGGGAAATGGATATTATATTCTATCAATATGTGTTGGTGGCAACAAGAAAGTAGGTTTTGTGATACATCGTCTAGTTGCAGAAGCATTTATTCTAAATCCTAATAATTATCCTTTTATAAATCATAGAGATGAGAACACTGTTAATAATTGTGTGTCTAATTTAGAATGGTGTACGCCTAAATATAATTCTAATTATGGAACAAGAAAAAAAAGGATAAGATTAAAAAGAATAGAGAATAATTATAATTCTCCTGTTGTGTTATACACATATGAAGGTGAGATAATAGAAAGTTATGAAACATTAAAAGATGCAGCAATAAAGAATCATATTTCCCGTTCGTTAGTTTATCAGTGTTGTGAAAATAGAATAACTAATGCAAGAGGGTTGCATTTTAGATATAAAAAAGATGTGTATCAAAAAAGAATTATAAAACGTTGTCAATGTTTATTTAAAGCAATATATAAAGAGGGATATGTTATAGAGGAAAATAGATTGAAGTCTTTCTGTGAAAAAATAAATATTAGTCAAGACAGTTTAAGAAGGTTAGTAAATGGTAAGGTGAAGCAGAATAAAAAAATATCAAAAATAAAAATAGAAATTTTAAAATGTAATGGAGAAAAAATAGAGATAGAAAATGGTTTTATAAAATACGTAAGCTATGACACAAGAAGATATTGATAAGATTGAGGAAGAGGTAAAGTACTGTGGCTGCGGTACTCAGATGATGTTATACGGACTGATTGTTGTTTTAATTTTACTATGATATGGATTACTATGAGAGAAAACTATCACGGAGCGGTGGCAGCATGAGGCTGTTTGCTCTTAGTTTTGTCAGCGTAGTGCTGCTGACGGCTGCGCTGCTGTTCACGGGCTGTAAGAGCGTTCAGTATGTGCCCGTACCCGAATATCACCATGACTCGGTGTATATCACAAAGGTAGAGTACGACTCCATCTATAAGCATGACTCTGTTCTTGTGGAGAAGTATGCCTATGGCGATACCCTTTATGTGGAAACGACAAAATGGCATACGCAATACAAGTACAAGCTAGTCCACGATACGTTGCTGTCGGAGAGGGTTGACTCCATCCGTGTTCCTATACCGATTGAGAAGAAGTTAAGTTTTAAAGATAGAACATTTTTGTATTTAGGTAAGGTGTTCCCATTTTTCTTTGTACTTTGTGTGATATCGTTATTTATATATTTTCATAGAAAGAGGTAGGGGTTAAAGTCCCCTATCTCTTAACCATTTTTCTAGGTCGTTTCTATGATAATGATGATGAATGCTATCATAGCTCAAATTCGTTGTTTTGGCTAATTCTGCAAGAGTAATAATCCTTCCTTTATACAAATAATGTAATGTATTACGTTTGTTTAAGCATTGTTCAGCTAATGTAATCCATTTGCAATTTTCGGGGCAATAATTTCCATTAACATCAATTCTTTCAATAGTAAGATTTTCTTTGTAACCATTATTTAGTGCCCATTCTTTAAAATTCTTGTATTCGTTCCATTCTTCACATATTTTTATACCACGACCACCATAATTCTTATATTCTTTAAGTTTTTTATTATAGCAACGTCCTTTCATATTTGCCCATATGCTATGTAAGCGTGTTTTGGATTCTTTTCTTTTGTTTCTCTCTGCTTTTAAGCATCCACACGATTTAGTACCATTAACAAGAACGTTTCGAGCAGGTATAAGTTTAATATTTCCGCAATCACATTTAAACTCCCACATAGCTTCTTTACTGCCTTTTATATGGACGGGGCGAATAGCAACTAATCTACCAAATCTTTTCCCCGTAATATCTATTTTTCTTTTATGAATGTATGAACCACATGAAGAAGTATGACCAGAGGTTAATTTATAATAATCTACAATCTTTTCTTTTCCACAATCGCATAAACATTTAAAGTGTTCGTGCCCTTTAATAAATCCGACTGATTCTATAACTTTAAGATGACCAAATGTTTTGTTTATAATATCAGAATGTGAAACAGAATGTTCTCTTGATGGGTGTGTTGTTAGTTTGTTATGTTCGTATTGCGCACAGCCACAAGAAGAAACCCTACCGTTTATAAGGTAGTATGGAATGGAAAAATAAATTTTTCCGCAATCGCACCTACATTTACATCCCTTGCCTTTTTCGTAACCAACAACAGTAAGTTTACCATACTTTTTACCTATAAGGTAATTAAAATTTTTTGCCATAATTATTATTTTTATTCTATTAAACATAGCAAAGATACAAAAAAAACTTAATATTTTGCAAGAAAATAGCCATATATATTATATAAATTAAATATTTTTATAACTTTGCACAAACAACAGAAAAAATTGTTCTATTAAACACTTATTTTTATAAGATTTTCCGAAGTAGCTTGCTTGTGAAAGTAGGCTATCTTTTTTTTGTGTTAAACGGAACGACATAGGAAGAAACTGAAAAGGGGGCTTTAAGTCAATAAAACGGGGTTTTTCTGTTTGGGAAAGCCGTATTATAGGGCGTTAATATATGCCGTAGTGTGTCGTTGCAGATAGGGGCATAACCCGACCAACGAGGTTGAATACTTCATAACTTTGCATTGTCTAAGCGCAAGGACAAGTAAACATAAGTATTCACCAAAAAAAAGATTTATCTATGGCAGAAATCTATCAATTGCCCGATTCGGCAAACGGAAACGTAGGAGGTATTCCTCTCAGCATTCCCATCGGTAACAATGGTAATGGTCTCTTCGGCAACGGTGGTAACACCATCGGAGAGCTTATCGGTCTTGCTATCGTAGCCTCTATCTTCGGTTGGGGCGGCAACGGCAACGGCTTGTTCGGTAATGGCGGAAACAACGGAGCTAGCTTCCTCAGTAATCAGTTATCAAATGACAGCGGACGTGAGCTTATCATGAACGCTATCACATCACAGGGCGAGGCACAGCGAACAGCCGTTCAGACACTTAGCTCTATGTTAGGTCAGGACTTTAACCTTGTAAATTCGCAGATACAAGGTATTCAGAGTGCGTTGAACACCATCGGAGCTAATCAAGGCATGAACGCTCTGCAAGTAATCAATGCTATTCAGAGCGGAAACGCTTCTTTGGCAGCTCAGTTCCAAAATTGTTGCTGTCAGAACCAACTTGCTATGTGCCAGCAGACAAACACCTTACAGCAGGGCATAACAGCTAACGCCTTTGCAAATCAGCAGGGTTTCAACAGCGTTAATCAGTCCATCGCTACAAAGAGTGCTGCAGACCAATTGGCTATGTGCCAGCAAACTTATTCGCTTAACGACACTATGAACCGCAATTATCTTGCTCTTGATAACAAGATTGATGCGCTCGAGTCAAGTAGAAAGGACAGAGAGATTGCGACCCTCACATCAGAGGTAGCAGCGTTGAAGAGTCAGAACTTCACAACGGGTGTCGTTCAGCAGGCTGTTGCTCCTATCCTCGGACAGATTGCAAGTGTCGCAAAAGAGGTTGAGGACATCAAGGGGAAGCTGCCGAATACCATTAATGTAGAATATCCACAAGTTGCAGTGGTAAACACTACCCCTTATATGGGCGGCTTTAATGGCTACTATGGCAACGGATTCGGTGGAAACATCGTGTTCTGATAGGGCGAAAGGAGGTAAAGTATGTGTGTGAATAACATTACTACTAATGCGGGTGGTATCGCCTATCTTCCATCAACGAATATCACGGTTGGCACAGATGCGGTTGACATTGCCCTTGGGTTCAGACGAATACAGCCTATCGGCTATTTCACGGTAAAGCTCTCTGATGCTATACCTACGGGCACAACGACAACACTTCCTATCACCATTACCTTGAATGGTACTACAAGGTCGCTGACACTCTTTGACGGCACTGCAGTTACGGCTGCAGACCTCATCGGTGGTACGGGTGTGTTCCTAGTGTTCAATAATCGTTTCGATGGTATTCTTCAGTTGGTGTCAAGAACAATCGTTTAATCAAAAAAAGTAGAAAACAATGGATTTTGGAACTTTGGGAGCGGGTCAGCCGTTCTACGTATTACAGAAGAGTGAGAAGCCTAGTCTTCAGATAGGTGTCGTAAAGTCAAAGGGCGAGCCAAAATCGCCTTATCAGACTAATCAGCCGTCTATCTTCAACGGGTTGGCAACAATGCAGGGGCAGAGCCTTGTAGTGGATATTGTGGCTACCATCGGTGGGGCAGATGTTCCTTTCAGTAATCTGCCGCTTAATGCCGAGTCGTCATCGTATAACAACGGCTCTACTTTCGTGAGCTGTAGCCGTGAAGCCATGCTGCAAGCAGTGGACGGAATGATACAGACCTCTAAGAAAGCCATCGAGCAAGTGCCTTATCATAATCTCGTGCTCTCTGAGGGCGAGAAAATGCTAGAGACGCTTAATCCTACCTATGCCGCCGACAAAGAGCGTGATAGGACGATTAAAGAGCTCGTGAACCATCGTAAGGAAACGGACTCTAAGCTTGATGAGATACTATCCTTTATGCGTGAGCTTACCGCTCCTTCAAAGAAACAGAACTAAAAACATTACGACTATGCCATTTATTGTAATCAATGATGATAACAAAGAGCAAATGCGCTCAAGTATGAGAGAACAGATGCGCCGCAATTATCGTGGCGGAGTGATGAACTACCGTGGTGGCAGCTACCACTCGGACGAAGCCTACAAAGAGGGCTATGAACACGGCTATAAAGATGGAGCTTGGGACGAAAGTGACGAGCACATGAGACGTGGACGTGACTCTATGGGTAGGTACGTATAACATTGGTCGAGGGGGCTTCGGCTCTCTCGATTTTTTTATTAACAACTAAAACGAAAAGACTATGAGACATTATATTTCGGAAGAGAAGACCTTGTACTATGATTACTATCATGGGTTATTCAGCAAACGGCTCGCTGAGTGGGCGATAAGCATGATGAGGGTTGACAAGGGAGCGGGTAGCTTGGAAAGGCTTATCCCCATATCCTCAGATGATGTGTATGATATATTGAAGACCAACGGCGTTAAGCTGCCCGAGGAATACAGATACACCGCTTGGTATCTCTTCAATATGGCACGTGCCGACTACAAGGAGTCGCTGCCTACTGATGCTGCAAGGTCAATGTACGTCAAGGAAACGCTCAACGACCCAGACGGAGAGAGTGGTGATGTCCTCGCTTGCTTCGAGGCAAAGATGTGTAATGCGGGAATACCGATATTTTGGGAGCGTATGATATGAAGAACGGCTATATTGATGTTCGGGGTTGTTGGGGCGTGGTGATAAGCTACGACTTCGGGCGGCTCGATGAATACGAGATGCGCTCGATGATGATATCGCTTGGTATGAGAGGGAAATCCATTGACGATGCGGTGGAAATCCTACTTAACGAAAAGAACACGGGGTTTTGCGTGTCAAATGACAGACTGCAGATGTCCTTTGTCTTTATAGGCAATGCGACCAACAAAGAGCAGTTTTGGGACACCGTTATCCATGAGCTCTATCATGTGCAGCAAGCGATATGCAAGTACTATGATGTGGAAGCCGACACGGAAGATGGAGCTTGGACGATGGGCTATCTTATGCGAAAGACCGTTGAAGAGATTGCAGAGCCTTGTGTATGATACTCACATCAAACGATATGGCAACACTCTACGACCTCGTGCTTAAAGGCATGGGGCAAAAAGAGATTAGGGTGATGTTGGATAGGTATGTCAAGCGTAAATATAAACAAATGTTAAAGTCTGTTTTAAAATTCGTTAAACGCTTGTTTATTAAATTATAAATGATTACCTTTGCAATACCATATGCAATAATTAATATTTAAAAATGTTTGCAACCACCATCGTCTGTGAAGATATAGGTGGTTTTCTTAGAAGAAAAGTAAAACGATATAAAACGAGAGGCACTCGTAAAACTGTCAAAGACAATGAGTAAGACAACAAACAGAATGTATCTGATTAAGATAACAAGGCTACCTAGCATTGGTCATGGATGGGCATGTGCTCAAGTCGGTGGTTTTTCTTCGATTGAAGAGCTGAGAGCCAACGGCGATAGGATTGAGGCAAAGCTTCGTGAGAAATACCCTTTTGTTGGTAAAGAGGCATGTGTGTTTCAAGAGAAAGATGGTATCTGCAAGGGGTATATGTTTGAGTTTTATAATAAATAAATATGGATTACGAACATTTATTTAGGTTGACGAAGGCTGATTTGGTTGGTCTTATTGTGGCTTTCAAGCCGCATCTTAAAGGGTCTTTGTATCAGTGTACCAAACAAGATTTGGTTAGTGAGCTTAAACGTATTATAAAAGAGAAATAGCTATGGGTGCAATAAAGTGTTTCTGTCTGCAGACAAGGCAAGGGCGTATGATTTGCCCACTTACCACTGAGAGAGGGGATTTAGAGCGTACCTTTAATTATAAGGTGCGTGGTGACGAGATAATATCCGTTGAGATAGATGATACGTTTGTGTGCAAAGAAAAGCGCACAGAGCGTTGTAAGCATTGTCCTTTTAAAGATAAGAAAGATGTGTGAGGTGAAGATGACTTATACAGAGATTGGTGGTATGATAACATACGAGGGTGTGAAGCTGAAAGTAGTGCCCTCAATATTTGACAAGGCAGAGTGCTCTGGGTGTTATTTCTCTGACTACGAGCGTGACAAAAGAGGTCTTCCACGTCTGTCATGCTGTACCCATGGAAACATGTGTACTAAGCACACGAGGAAAGACGGGCGGCACGTGGTGTTTGTAGAGGTTTGATAATTACTATTTATAAATATGAGGATAGAGGATTATTTTAGAATAACGGACGCTATCGCAGACAAGCAGAAAGATATTAATGCTCTTAAAAAGCAGCTTGACGATGTGCGCAAAGAGATTGACTTGGATTTGGCTAACGAACTGAGGATTCAATGCGATAGCCTTGTCTATGGCGAAAAGAAAAAGAACTCGCTCCAAAGGATGCGTACAGAGTCTTTCGTCTATCTGTTTGTCTTGGTGTTTCAGTCATCGTGCTGTGGTATGATGCCGCATAGGTCACGTTTTTTGCTGTCCTTGATACTGAAAAAACAAGGGACGGCAATATCCCGAATATATGCAAGTGCTGTAAAACGGGTGAAGACTGACGAGGGCTATCGAAACTTGTTAAATCAGATTTTGGAAGGATGCAGATAGAGATTGGCAAAACGGACTATAAGGCTTTGTTAGAGCTTGCTGAGAAGTGCGTATGCCTTGTGCAGAGCAAGAGTCCGACAAACAGAGAGTATAATGCAGCCCGTAGGCTGAGGTTGATAATCAAAAAGATTGAGAGAAAGAATAAGGTTTTATAAATAAGATAGATATGATGACGTTAGATGAAGCTATTGCCCATTGTGATGAAAAGTCATGTGGCAATTCAGAATGTGCTGCAGAGCATAAGCAACTTGCAGATTGGTTAAGAGAACTAAAAAAATATAGGGAAGCGGAATTTGAAACGTATATTGAGGGAGGCGGAATATGGCAAAAGAAGTGAAAGTAAACTATCTCAGTGAGGGCTTGTGTCCGTACTGTCCGTGGATTAAATATGAGGTTGACAAACTACATATAGGCGGCTGTGATGGTGTTTATTGCAGCAAACTATTAGAAGCGTATGTTGAAGAAGGTCTGATATGAGGAGGCTGAATATGACAAGAGAACAGTTAAAAGATTATCTCGGTGAGGACTTGTGCCAATATTGCCCATGGACTAACAACGAGGTCAACAAGCCACGTATAGGCGGCTGTGAGGGTAACTACTGCGACAAAGCGTTAGATGCGTATATTGACGAGGAAGGACTCATAATAGATTGAATATGAATGAAAAGAAAGAAAGTAACTTTTGAGAGAATATTAAAAGTATATGCAAGCTGCAGTGAGCAAGAAGCGGAAAGACTTGCGTATGACATACTATTTGAGGATATTGGAGACGTGATAAAGGCGCAAAGATTTATTATAGGATTATGAGTAAGGCGGAAGAATATAGTACACTCAGAGAAAAGCTAGAAGGTCTTGACAAGAAAACATTGTGCTACCTAATATCGGACATGATGTTTATTGACAAGATTGACATAACGGATATAAACTATATCTATACGGAAAGACTAAAAGAAAAGCTTTCCGAAAAGGATAAGATTATCCACGAGGCAGACAACTGCATTTTCAAAAGCTTGTTCTATGACCACATAAATAAAGTGGACTCTAATAATGTAGTTCTTGAAAAGGTAAGGTGGATTTATAAATATGCCGATACCAACAAGGATGAGGTATGCAAGATGTTTAATTATGACCCAAATAAAGATTAATTATGAGCAAGGCAGAGGAAGTGGCATTTAAAAGATACCCGAAGGATGGTCTTTATGATAACATGATGAAACGTGAAGGGTTTATTGAAGGCTACCATCAAGCAGAGCAAGATTTTCTGACATGGGAAGATATGTGGGAATTATATATCATCTTTGCAGAAGTTGACACTGAAATAGAACTTTGCCAAACTGATATTAAGTCTGAAACGATTGGCTATTATTCGGAAGTATTAAGACGATTTTTACAGAAAAAGAAATGAGTAAGGCAGAAGAATTTGCATATAGTAAATATCCCAAAGATAGGAAAGGTGTGTTATATGATTTGGCACGTAATTCAATTATACAAGGCTACCATCAAGCGGAGAAAGACCTTGAGCTAACTTTGAAAGATATAAGAATTATTCTTGATGCGGAAAATGATATTCTTCGTGAGTGTAATAGCCAGAAAGAATTAGTTATAGAAACCTACCCAAAAGGAGAAGATTATTATGGCGAGATATTGAAACGCTATTTAAAAGAAAGGAAAGAGAAATGAACATACTTAGCAAAATTAAAGAAATAATTTACAAGGTCAAGGACTATGATAGGTTAGAAAGTGACTACTGCGCCATGCTCGATATGGTGACGGGCGCAAAGCTCAGTAAGCCGAACTACACGATGGAAGCCGTGCGTGAAGCGTTCTTTGAATTTCTTGAAGAGCACGACAATGAAGTGTATAAGCCCGCTAAAACGGTTGAGAAGATTCTAAATAGCATAGGGAAGGAAACTACGTGGATGGTTGTCTCTGTTTACCCTAACGGAAGAGATTGGAATCTATTCAGAGGGGGCTATAAGATAGACGAGGAAGACCTAACGGAAAGTGAAAGGGATTGTCTCGAGACTTGGGTGTACGCTATGTATAATAATGGAAGATTGTTTCACAAAAGAAGAAAAAAATGAAGAAACTGATATTGTTAGCACTCTTAGCCGTGATAATGGAGGGGTGTCTTTGGGATGGTTGTGAAGTAGAAAAATCATCAATGAACTATGTGGATATTATTTATGATAGTTGTGAGTATGTTTACTCAAATATATCAGATAAAATGGCACACAAGGGTAATTGTAAGTTTTGTGCAGAGCGTGATTCTATCAAGTGGGAAAAGCGTAAGGCTGAGATTGTTGAACTATTAAAAAGAGAATTAGCAGAGTGAATTATGGCAAAGAAACAGATACTTACAAACAAACACCTTACGGTATGGGGTGAGCCGAAAGGATATTGTCTTAATGGTGATATCCCGAATATCTACGGGCTTACACCATCTTCAGAAGAAAACTCGATTGCTCGCTATGAGTTGTCAAGTTGGAATAACCACTATGAAGCAAGCTTGAATCTACCAGAGATTTCTGATGAACTCTACAATCTGATGCAAAAGGAAGTAGAGGATAATCTTAAGGCGTTAAAGCATAAGATATGGGATTTTATGGCAGAGCACCCGACAACAGACGAAGGTGTCATCGTGTCACCCGAGACCCACGACCTAATCTTAGAGGAAGTAGGCTACGGCGAAGGTGGTGACGCTTGCTATATGTATGCTAAGAAATTTCACTTTGAAATGAAAGAGAGTTGCAAAGAAAGGCTGTTGCGGGATTCTCGTTGAGAAAGAAAGAGTACAGCCTCATCCTTTTCTATGGTTGGTTGAGGTTGGTAAGAAAGGCAAGACGATAATCTAGTGCCGTTTCTTATATGTGGTGTGGCAAACCCATGCGCCCGCTATAAAGCAAGCAAGAAATACTAATATCCTTATCACATGACAAAGGTAGGAAAATTCTCTGTATCTCCTGCCTTTTAGTGTGTATTTAACACATATTTAATGTTTGTCGGCGTTTGTCGATAAAAACTAGCCCTTTATGTATTTTTCATCGGTAGCATAGTAGCCATCGGGGTCATCGTCTAGCATATATAAAATCCTTTTGTTATCAGAGAACTTGATAATGCTGTAGGAGATAAGCCCATTGATTTCTATTCTGACTGCTACGCCCTTTGTTGTCTCTCTGATAATATATGTCCCATTGATGTCTCTGTGTACCGATGTTTTCGGTACTGAGTTGTCCGTAATGATGATACGGCATGTGTTATCATCATTGAAGATAAATGTCTTCTCGTAGTTTTCCACGGGAGCATAGTCCTCAGTGCCCTTTGACGGCTTGTTGCCAACAAACACCCACTTGCCTATGATGTCCTTTTTATATTGGGTGATAGGGTCGATAGGTGTTTCATTACCCTTGTCAGACGATGAGCATGCTGCCAACACAAGGGAACAAATTAATACAAAAACGAAACTAAATCTCTTCATAATAAAATGTTTTAAAGTATATAATGGTGGCAAATATAAGTAAAATTTCGTTACGTTGTGCAAAAAAATATAAATTTAACATTTCTTTACGTTATATATGGTACTATTTTTAAAGTGTGTTTTATCGTCTTCAATATTGTTTGTCGATGTGGGGATTTTAGCTTAATTTTGTACCAAAATTATTTTGTAATGGACGACAAGAAGATAGAGAGGTATTCGAAGGGCGTTGCTATGCTGAGGTATATTAGCACTCATAAGCCCGATGGTGCTGATATAGTGGGGCTTGATAAAGATATAAGCTCCTATTGTAATCTTATGATAGAGCATTATCGGTATTATATCAAGCGACTTGATGAGTGCTATGCCAAACTGAAAGAGTACAAGGCGGAAGGTTGGTATCAGAGGATGCGCAAGAAGAGGGCGTTAAAGGATATAGATGAGCAAAGGCGGTTCTATGAGTCGGAAATAAGCTCGTATAATGATATGTTATCAAGATTAAACTAAACGGATATGGCAGAACTGATATATCACGTATCGACAGATTGGAAAGAGGTAGAGAGGCTTTATAATGAGATTATGAAGCTTAATAGTGCTTTGGAGAAGTCAAATACCGATGCACCCCGTGAAGAGATTGGTAGGCTTATATCAAAGCTTGATGAGCTCAAAGGAAAGTATGAAGATATCATACAGACCACTCAGCAGGCGAATGATAAGCTTTCCGATGTGTTCAGTGGCTCGTCTAACAACCCTTACAAGGGTATAGAGGATAA
>AUXO015087718.1_pt1 | contig 16786 bp, 17 predicted proteins | sample 768731 | NCBI WGS metagenome assembly AUXO01 (sample SAMN02715735, study PRJNA202380) | gut metagenome | biome: sheep rumen | host: Ovis aries | place: New Zealand: Palmerston North
CCCTATATGTCATTTCGTGGTTTGTGTTGGCCTTGATGACTATATATACGTTAGGGTTTTTCCGAGGAATTGTCTCTGCTGAATATAACATGCCCCTCTCTTTTGCATGTGTTCTCCCGTTTGTGTCGATTTATTCCCATCGACGTGTGCTTGACAAGCTGGCGGCTGTTTTCTTGTTTGTGGTGGTTTTGGCTATTGGGTCTAGAGGTGCGGCAGTGTGTATGGGGTTGTATATAGTTCTTGATTTGTTTCAGAAAAAAAGCAGGTGGCGCTTTGTGGCATTAATTTTAATCGTTGCTTTTTTCTACCTGCTACCATTGATAGCATCTTGGCTTAGCTCGATAGGTGTCGTTTCTCGAACCTTGACCATGTTTCTACAAGGTGAATTTTCATATGACTCAGGTCGAGCGTATATCAGAAATCATTTTATTGGACAATTGATGCAACATCCGTTGACGGGCATCGGATTATACGGAGATAGAGGGTGGGGTGAAGTCCCTTATTGTCATAACTTGTTTCTTGAAATTTTTCTTAATTTTGGTATCGTGTTTGGAGGAGTACTTATTGTGGTTGGTTTTGCGAAATTAGTGGCTCTTTATCGAAAATCGGATGTCGAAAATCGGAACAGAATTATTCGTTATTTTTGTGCTTTGGTGATGCCACTTATGACATCAAATTCTTACCTAATTGATAGTGGATTCGCTGTTTTTATCGGATTGTGTTATTTAATTAGAAAAAAAGAAATAATTAAAGTATAAAAGATAATGTCAGCGACGTTAAAAGACCGTGCAATTGACTCAATGTTATGGGTGACAATTGACAAGACGGGAGGGTATTTACTTCTTTTTATATCGAATTTAGTACTTGCAAGATTGTTGATGCCCGAAGATTTTGGATGCATCGCTATGCTCCATGTTTTTATTGCGATAGCGGATATTATTGTACATGGAGGATTTGGTACAGCCTTGATTCAAAAGAAGAATCCATCACACATTGATTATGCTTCGGTTTTTTTTATTAATTTAGTAATTTCAGTTTTTTTATATGGATTATTGTTTGTTTCGGCTCCTGTAATTTCGAGATTTTATGCAATGCCAGTGTTAACTAAGGTGTTAAGGGTGCAAGCAATAGTTCTTATTCTTAATTCACTTACAGTTGTTCAGTTAAGTATTCTTAAAAAAAATCTCAGATTTAAGGCTTTAGCAGTACGAAATCTTTTGTCACATTTTATAGGATTGGTTACGGGTATATTATGCGCCTTATATGGAATGGGCGTTTGGAGTTTGGTAATAAATACATTGATGACACAAGTATTTGGTGTGTTATTATTGTGGAAAGCATCAAATTGGCGACCTACTTTTTTATTTAGTTTTGAGTCAATAAAAAATTTGTTTGGATTCGGTGGTTTTATGATGTTGTCGTCCATAATCGGTTCGATATATAATGAATTGCAAAGTTTGCTGGTTGGAAAATATTACACTTCTGCCGATTTGGGTTATGTGAATCAGGCAAAAAAATTGGAAGGTGTTCCTTCGGGTGCCTTGTCAAGCGTGGTGACACAGGTGTCTTTTCCTGTGTTTTCCCAACTGCAAGACGATGTGGTAGCATTAAAACACGGCCTGAAGAAAAATATTAAATCCATCCAGTACATTAATTTGCCAATGATGTTGCTGTTGATGGTCATTGCAGAACCATTGATAGAATTGTTATATGGAGAACGATGGATGGCCTGTGTACCTTATTTCCAAATTCTTTGCATGTCTCGTCTATTTGGTGTTATTGTCCCATTAAACATGAGTATTATCAGCGCAAAAGGGAAAGGGAATCTGTACCTTGTTACGCAACTAGTAAAGTGTGCTTTTTCCATTGTTGTAATTATATTAAGCATTCGCCATGGTATTTATGCACTAATGATAGCATTAGCATTGATTCCTTTTTTTGAGTTTGTTGTCTGTTCCATGGTCAATCATAGACTAGTTCATTACGGTTTTTTACATCAAATGGGGGATATTATGCCCACCTTTTGTATTGCATTTATTTTGGCTATTTTGACTTATGGCATTAATTATATTGTTCCATGGCATCCTTACATAATTATGATGCTGCAAGTTCTTCTATATGTTGTACTATATGTTGGAGCAACAAAGGTGTTAGAATTTGAAGGCTTCAATGTCTACTATGAAGTACTTGTAAAAAAGTTAAAGAGAAAATAGGAATTGACTGATAGGCGAGCAAATACTATTTTTTTATGCAATTATTGAGCTACTCGTGAAATTATAATCTGATAATTCTGTTATACAATTATAATCGTGCATATTCTTCATATCTCTAACGATTTTAGCAACACGAAAGTTCATGCCAATTTATACAAACAGTTGGATAAATTGGGCGTGGAACAAACTGTATTTAACCCTATTCGTGTTGAGAAACGTAATACCATAGGACGCAATGAGTATGATGCGGAGAATACGAGATTTGTATATGCAGATGTGGTGAAGCCTTATCATCGATATGTCTATCACATAAAAAGGCGAGCTGTGTACCATTCACTAAAAAAGAAAGTGAATTTGAAAGATATCGATATGGTTCATGCAGCCACACTTTTTTCTGACGGGGGGGTGGCATATAAGATTTATAAGAAATATCATATTCCATACATGGTTGCGGCTCGTGGCACTGATATAAATGGTTTTCTCAACAAACTGCCCAATACATGGGTTGCAGGTCGCAAGATACTTTGCAATGCCAAAGTGATTTTCTTTATTTCCAAGGCGTTGATGGATAAGTTTGCTAACCATAAGGTAATACAACCAATACTACATGAGATTAAGGATAAAATGATGCTGGTACCTAATGGTATCGAGGATTACTTCATTAATCATGTAAACCATGCCCCTCGTACCGGTCATAAGGTGCTTTATGTGGGAGACTTCTCACCTAATAAAAATGTAGTTCGCTTGTGCGATGCAGTCATCCAATTGAGAAAAGAAAAAGGATTTGGAGACACTGTTCTAACCATTGTTGGAGGCGGAAAGACGGAAGGAAATGCTGTGCAAACCATGATAAACAGTCATCCAGAATGTATCAGGTATCTTGGACCAATCTACGACAAAGATAAGCTCTGCGAAATTTATCGTTCCCATTCTGTTTTTGCTATGCCATCGTTTTCAGAGACATTTGGTTTAGTTTATATAGAGGCATTATCACAGAATCTTCCGGTAGTTTACACGAGAGGTCAAGGTATTGATGGCTTGTTTGATGAAACAGTTGGAATAGGCGTGAACCCTATGTCTGTTGAGGAGATAAGAAATGCCATCAAGACAATCCTTGAGTTTCCTCATCGTTTTTCAAATAAAAGCGTTGATTTTGAGATGTTCAGGTGGAATAAAGTCGCAGGGAAATATATGTCGTTTTATAGGCAAATATTGAATAAATCATAAAATTAAAGAAGTAGGAGCCTAATATTATGAATATACTTTACATAGCTCAATATTTCAATTTACCGACAGAAGCTGGTGGAACACGTGCATATTGGATTGCCAAACGAATGGTTGATCGTGGACATAATGTAGTCATGATTACAACTGACGGTGATGATAGGCATAAAGAAAAAGTGGAAATACATGATGGAATAGAGATTCACTACATTGTAAATCCATACAATAATAAAATGTCTAAAGGTAGGAAGGTTCTGGCGTTCGTTCGTTTTATCAGATTGGCTATCTTTGAAGCAAAAAAAATAAATGGGATAGATATGGTTTACGCCACGTCTACTCCTTTGACGGTAGGATATATTGCTTTAAGACTTAAGGCTATCAAGAAGTGGCCTTTTGTTTTTGAGGTTCGCGATTTATGGCCGGAGTTCCCAATACAAATCGGCGCGATAAAAAATAAACTTATAATATGGTTTCTTCGCCGCCTTGAAAAAAAAATATACAAAGAATCTGAGTATATAGTAGCACTTAGTCCTGGCATGCAGGAGGGGGTCATATCAGCTGGTGCCCCTAAGGAGAAAACGGCAATGATTCCAAATATGTCAAAACCCGACAAGTTTTATCCGCATACGCCAAACAAAGAAATAGCAGAAAAATTTGGCATAGATTTAACACATTTTAATCTCATACATTTTGGAGCGATGGGTGTGGCTAATGGGCTGATGTATATCATAGAAGCGGCGAATGTATGCAAAAAAAACGGGATAGACGACATCGATTTTGTTTTCATGGGATATGGTGCTGCGGAAAAAATGCTTAGAAATAAAGTTGAGGAACTGGGACTTCATAATGTTATTTTTATAAAAAAACAGGTTATGCAAGTTGTGGCAGAGGTTGTTAATTTATGTGATGCGAGCATAACCTCATTCTTAAATTTGCCAATTTTGAAAACGAATTCTCCAAATAAATTATTTGATTCTTTGTCGGCCGGGAAACCAATTATTGTCAATTCATCAGGTTGGACAAAAGAACTTGTTGAGACTAATGAGTGTGGTTTTTATGTTGATCCGGAACGGCCGGAAGATCTAGTAGCAAAGCTTGTACAATTGAAGGATGATAATTCTCTGTGTGCAAAATACGGAGCAAATTCACGGAGATTGTCGTTGGAAGTGTATGATAAGGATAAATTAACCAATAAGGTTGTTGACGTGGTTGAGAGGTCTTTTAATAACTTGTGCAAATGAGAAAATATAGGCAACTCATTTGTTCGTTATTTGATTGCTAGGATATGTTCGGGATTTATATCTTAAAAGGGTTGTTTGCAAAAATATAAATACTGGCGGAGACACTAAAATAATCGGCAATCTTGAAATTGTACAGGTGTTAGTTTAAAACACGCTCACCGTTTTGCACGACGGTGGATATTATAAAACTAATAAAATTAGATATGGATAATGAAAACAAATATGGTACCCTGAAGGTGCAGAAGGGATTGCTTGAATTATTAAAAGAATTTCATGCTTTTTGTCAAAGAAATGAAATTCATTATAGTTTGGCATATGGTTCATTGTTAGGAGCCATTAGGCACAAGGGATTTATCCCTTGGGACGATGATTTGGATGTTTTTGTTGATAGAGTCAATTATAATCGTCTGGTAGAAAATTTGGTTCATGATGAAGCTCTGACAATAGAACGTGATGATGCTAAGTCTCTCTGGGTGGATCGCGTAAGAAGACGTAGCGGATTCGATGAACCTACAGGCAAATATGAACCGACACTTGACATCCTTGTTTTGGATAATGTACCAGAGAACTCATTAAAAAGAAAAGTCAAACTTTTCTTGATTCTGATGCTCCAGGGAATGATAAAGCCTAATCCGAGTTTCGGTAAAGGATCTGTGTTGATGAGGGTTTGTAGTGTTGTGACATTTATTATTGGTAAAATATTTCCGATTGGACTGAAAAAAGTGTGGTATAGGAGGGCTAGCCAGATCGGCAATTCGTTACCGTCAAAACAAATCGCGAATTATAACGGCGAGTATGCAGACTTGAAGCGATGCTACCCGAATGATATGATGAATCATATTATTGATTACGATTTTGAAGATACATCAGCGTATATTGTTGTAGATTATGATATGTGCTTGACAACTCAATTTGGAGATTATATGACTCCGCCAAAGGAAAGCGAACGGATTGCAAAGCATGGCGGAGCCGAATGAGATTGTTCGTTTGAGAATATTATTGAATAGGGTATCTTATGATAGACGAAAAACTCTTATCTCGTGACAATTCCATGATTCTGCGAGGAGTGGCAATAGTGTTTATTATGTTGCATAATTTCTTGCATTTGTCAAGATTTCCTTTTACAGGTGAAAATGAGATGGGTTTTTCGCCAGAAAAAGCGGAAGGCTTTTTCAACGCTGTTTCAGATGGGTCTAGTGTTTTAGGAGAATTCTTGTCGCATCTAGGGTGGATTGGTGTTCCTGTGTTTGTTTTTCTCACGGGTTACGGAGTCGCATGCAAGACTCCTGTTGAGAAAGACGGTATGGTAACATACATAAAGCGAAATTATCTGAAGCTCTTGGCTTTAATGTTGCCTGCGGTTCTGTTTTTTGCAGGAATTGATTTTTTGAAAGGAGAAATTTGGCCAGAGCTATTTAAACGTTTTTCCTACTTGACCATGTTGACTAATTTTGCTTATCCCTATTTAGTATGTGATCCTGGTGTTTATTGGTATTTTGGATTGACTTTCCAGTTTTATTTGTTGTGGGCAATTTTAGGAAAACGAATGAATGGTAAAAACTTGTTGATATGGAGTGTTGCGCTTTTAGTTGTATTGTATGTTTTTAGTGCATGGGGCGCACCTAATGCAATGTCCATATTTCGGCACTGCTTCACAGGGTGGTTCCCTGTGTTTGCGATATGAGTTTGGTTTGGGATGAGGAAAAATGATATGGGTTTAAGGCCGAAGTCTGTATGGTGCGAATTGCTGCTTCTTGTAATACTACTAGGCTTGATTTTGTTAATGGGTCGATGGATGGAAACTTGGATTTTTATCCCTATTGTTGCTTTGGTATGGTTTTGTGTATTAGGCTTACTTTTGATGAGAACACAATATCTCTCTAAGGCATTTCGTTGGATAGGCAAATATTCCGCTTGCATATTTGTGAGCCATCCTATTGCTCGCTATCTTGAATTAAAATTTCTTTCGCCACATATTTCAAATTTAATCATAAACATAGGAATTTATGTTGCATTGACAGCGGTTATTGCGTTGTTATATGATGTTGTTTACCAGTGGCTAATAAAGAAAATGTTGCCGAAAACAGCATGAAATGTTATGAAATATTAAATCTTATAAAATATGATAAATTTTACAGTTGGTCCTGTGCAGTCGAGCGATGCAGTGAGGGCTATTGGTGCAGAACAGGTGCCTTATTTTAGAACCGCGGAGTTCTCGGAACTTATGTTGGAGAATGAACGCCTTGTTAAGAAGTTTGCTCATGCTACTGATGACAGCCGGGTGGTTTTTATGACTTGTTCGGGGTCAGGCGGTATGGAGACGGCTATTATGAACACGCTGACCAAGGAAGATAAAGCTCTGGTCGTGAATGGCGGTTCCTTTGGTGAGCGTTTTGTGGAGTTGCTCACTCTTCATGAGATACCTTTCACAGAAATCAAGTTGGAACATGGAAAGGCACTGAAGCCTGAACATCTTGCTCCATATGAAGGGAAAGGATATACTGCTTTTCTGTTACAAAAGCACGAAACATCCACTGGTGTGCATTATGACATCAATCTTGTCAGTGATTTCTGTAAACGTAATGGTTGTTTCTTGATTGTTGATACAATCAGCACATTCTTGTGCGATCCATTTGATATGTCGGCATTGGATGCTGGTGTGATGATTACTGGCTCGCAAAAGGCTTTGGCATGCCCTCCCGGTATTGCAGTGATGGCCTTAGCCCCTTCTGCATTGAAGCGGGTTGAGAATACAAAGTGTTGTTGTCAGTATTTCGATTTGAAGTTGGCCTTGAAGAACCAAGAACGCGGTCAGACCCCATGGACACCAGCTGTGGGGGTGTTGCGTCAAATTAATGTTCGATTAAAGGAAATTGATGCCGCAGGCGGCGACAAGGCAGAAATAGAGCGTACTGCACGGTTGGCCAATTATTTCCGGAACAAGCTTAAGGAATATAATCTTCCTTTTGAAATCATCAGTGAGAGTTTGAGCAATGCCGTAACGCCATTGCATCCTACTACACAATCCGCCAATGAGATTTTCTTAAAGATTAAAGACGAGTATGGAATGTGGATTTGCCCCAATGGTGGAGATATGAAAGACACTGTTTTCCGTGTGGGCCATATTGGATGTCTAACAGAAAAAGACTACGATCGGTTGATAGATGCATTCCTTGATTTGAGAAATAAAAAGTTTATATAATGTTTTATAACGTCATACACGATGAAAGAATTAACATTGAAAGAACTTCAAGGTGAAAGTCTAAAAATATTGAGAGATGTTCATGCTTTTTGTGTACAAAACGATATCCGGTACTCGTTGTATGGAGGTACATTGATAGGAGCTATACGCCATAAAGGGTTTATTCCTTGGGATGATGATATTGATATTATCATGCCACGTCCTGATTTTGAAAGGTTTTGCCATATTTATGAGTCAACAAGGTATTGCCTGATTTCTAATAATATAGATAAACGTTGTTATATGGCTATGGGACGTGTATGTGATAAACAAAAAACGGTAATGAAGTCAATGCTTCCTTGGTGTAATAATGAGGTTGGCTGCTGGATAGATATATTTCCGGCAGATGGTTTGCCAGACGATGCAAATGATGTAAATAAACTTTATTCAAATGCGGCAAAAATATATTTGCACCTACAGAAGATGAGATATGCTAAGGGAGCCATATCTCTTAATAGGCCTCTTCTTTCAAACTTGCACTGTTTATTTTGCAAATTGGTATATCTGAATGGTATGGGTGTTAGTAAGTATGCTAGAAAACTAAATGAATACATTCAAAAATACCCTTTCGAAAAGAGTAAATATTGGGGATCGTTGTCTTGTTTAGAACCTGATTATGCAAAACCATTGCCACATGATATTTCAAGTTTCAGCAATTGTAAATTGATGAGTTTTGAAAATGAATCTTTTTATGTTATGAATGGTTATGACGAAGTCTTAAGAAAAATTTTTGGAGATTACTTACGTCTACCACCAGTGGAAAAAAGAGTACCGAAACAGCAATATATTAAATTTTATTGGAAAGACTAAATATGAAAAATTGTAATATATGTATATGTGGCGGAGGTAACTTGGGACAAGTAATAGCCGGTTACATTGCTGCCACTAAAAATGTGAAAGTTAATGTCCTGACCCGAAAACCAGAACGGTGGAAACCAGAAATGATTGTAAAGTTGCCAGGTGATGAGACATTGGTGGGTAAATTGAATCTTGTTACAAACGATGCTCAAGAAGCTTTGAAAGACGTGGACATTGTTTTGTTCTGTCTTCCGGGTAATGCTAATAGAGAAGAACTATTGAAGATAAAACCATACGTTTCAAAAGATTGTTTTGTTGGAAGCGTATTCTGTTCTACGGGTTTCTTTTTTGAAGCATTTGAAGTATTGGGGAAAGCGCAACGTTTGTGGGGATTCCAACGAGTGCCTTTTACTGCGCGGTTAATTGAGTATGGCGTATCTGCCGAATTAAAAGACTTTCGACCTCAATATTTTATAGCAGTGGAGAATAGCCCAAATAAAGAAGAGTTCAGAGCGGTTATTGAAGAACTGTTCGACCGACCAACGGCCTTGTTGACCAACTATTATGAAGCGACTTTTACCAATAGTAACCCATTGTTTCATACGGCAAGACTATATCAGATGTTCAAGGACTGGAAACCGGGGAAATATTATCAGCAAAGTATAGGTTTCCACGATGATTGGAATGATGCTACTTCTGAAATTTATATCAAAATGGACGAAGACTTAATGCATTTATTAGAAGTGCTACCAGTAAGAAAAGGTTATTTGCCCACTGTTTTAGAATATTATGAGAGCTCTGATCCTGCCAGCCTAACGGCTAAAATAAAGAGTATCTTCGCCAATAAAGGATACGGCACTCCAATGATTGAAACAGAAAAAGGATGGATTCCACAAATTAGTAGTCGCTATTTTCAAGAAGAATTTCGTTTTAGCCTAAAATATGTATACCAAAAAGCACATGAGTTAAATGTACCTATTCCTACAATAGATACGGTTTTCAATTGGGGGGTGAAAATGCTTGAATACGAATAACATAATTATTAGTATGAATTATTATATAAATCCAAACATTGTAGGAACACCCCGTGTGTTTCCAAAACAAGGCCGAGCCGAATATCATCGCTATGATGCCAATGAGAATCCTGAAGGATTACCATTGGATTTTGTTGAGACTGTAAAAACCGGAATCACACCTGAATTCTTGGCTATGTATCCGGAGCCGGACCGGTTTGTTGGAAAGTATGCTGAATATATGGGCGTAGCCAAAGAGAATGTCTATTGCACCAATGGCTCCGACCATGGCATACGTGTGTTGCTTGAAATATTTGGAGAGCCAGGCAAAGAAGTTGTTACGGTATCTCCTACTTTTGAAGTTTATTGGGTGTGCTGCAGTTTACTTGGCCTAAAACACAAGCCTGTACAATACAACGCAGACTATACCATCGACATCAAATGCATCCTTGATGCCATGACCGATGATACCCGTGTGGTGGTTCTGCTCAACCCTAATAGCCCCATAGGAAATTTGTATTCGGATGATGAGGTGCAACGTGTAATTGACAAGGCCAGACAAATTGGTGCGGTAGTCATTCTGGACGAAGCCTACCACTATTTCTATGATAAGACATTCCTGCATTTTGCCCAGGAAAACGACAATGTGGTTTTGTTGCGTACTTTCAGCAAATTGATGTCAATTGCAGGTTTGCGTGTTGGAATTATAGTTGGCCATAAAGACCTCATTCATTGGGTTCGCAATTCTCGTTTGGCCTATGAGATGAATAGTATTGGTTTGCTGTTTGCCGAGCGCATATTGGAATGCCCTGAAATGATTGATGAATTGATTAAACAAGAAAAGGATGGGAAGGCCTACTTTATCGCAGAACTGGAGAAGCATGGCTATTGGTATATGGATTGTCACGGAAACTATGTGCTTGTAAAACCGAAACATGATGCGCATGAGGTTGCACGTCGTTTAGCCGAAGAGAAAAAAACACTGGTACATTCTTATGGCAACGCCATGATGAAGGATCTGCTTCGTGTTACAGTGGGGTCTGTAAAGGCTATGGACTTTTTTGTAAAAGTTTTTTTTGAAATTGATTGTATATGAAAAAAGAGCTTTCTCTAAAAGACAAGCAAAGGATTGAACTATTTATTATGGACGAAATCCATGAATTCTGTTGTAATAATGATATCCGTTATTCGCTCGCATATGGATCAATGTTGGGTGCCGTTAGGCATAAAGGATTTATACCTTGGGATGATGATATTGATGTAATGATGCCTCGTCCAGATTATTTGAAATTCTGTAAAAACTTCAAATCGGACAGATTCAGATTAACCAGTATTGAGAATGATAAAGGGTGTTTTGTTGCATTTGCTAGAGTTCATGATAACAAGACCACAATTGTTGACACACCATTGCCATGGTCAAATGGTGAAGTGGGTATTTGGGTTGACATTTTCCCTGTTGACGGAACATGTGATACTTTAGAAAAACATGAAAAGAGGGTTTCAGCTTTAAAAAAATACTGGCAGAGATCCGTGTATTATAGGAGAGGTGGAGCTAAGTTTCGTCATTTTCAATGGAAGGGTAAATTAACATTATCAGCGAAAAAGATTTTGTTTCTAAATGGGTATTTGAGTTCTTTCTATATTTATAGATTGAATAAAAAATCTCAGCAATACAATTGGAACGAATCTTCGTACTGGGGACAATTGGTATCATTCGATGGCGCATCTGCAGAATTTCTTCCGATGAATTTATGGAATGATATTGTCCTGATGGAATTTGAAGGGAAAAAATATTGTGTGTGTTCTGGCTACGACGAAATATTAACCAGTCAATATGGTGATTATATGCAATTGCCTCCGGAAAGTGAAAGAATTCCCAAAGGTTCATATTATAAAATCTATTATAAATAGCTATGCCTTTTTTGACTATAAAGTTGAATCCTACATTCCAGATTAGTGTATGTAATCGTAGATTAATTACGTTATATAGGCACTGGATATACGAGTTTGATATACATGAGGTTGCTTCTAATAGTGATACATATGACGAACAACAATTGCGGTTTGAAAAGATTTCACCGAAGACTCTTCCTGTTTTAAAACAGCAAAATGAATTTTCTGTGGATAGGATGTCGTCATATTTGCTGAACCAAGAGAAATATGTAGAAGGGTTTATTTGTTACGATAAAGAAAATCGACTATTAGGTTTTATGTGGGTTATGTATCCTTGTGGTGATGAGTTTCAATATAGAGTGAGAGAAACTGATGCTTTTATTTTCGATGTTTTTGTTTTTGATTCTGCTCGGGGAAAGGGTGTGTGTGGAAAGATGTTACAATATGTATTCCAATATTTGGATAGAAAAAAAAAGGTTTCTGCTAGACTTGGTGTTCGAAAAAATAATGCAAGTGCAATTAGGGCATATGAAAAAATAGGAGGGAGAAAGGTATATTCGCGTTCTTTTATACAATTATTTAGAAAATATAATATGCCATATTACTCTGTTTGAAAAATCTACTATTTTTTTTATAATATGCACAGTTTGACTAATGAGTTAACTCTTCGTGAGTTACAGGGGATTTCCTTGAGGATATTAAAGGATGTCCATACTTTTTGCTGCGAAAATAATATAAAATACTCTGTGGCTTACGGGTCATTGATCGGCGTTATTCGTCATAAGGGGTTTATTCCTTGGGATGATGACGTTGATATTATTATGCCAAGGAGTGATTATGACCGTTTCTGCCGAGAGTTTGCGTCTGAAAAGTATAATTTAGAATGCGCTGAACATACAGAAGATTATTATCTTGCATTTGCAAGAGTTTTCGATACACAAAGTACTGTGTCCGAGACTTTAGTTCCGTGGCATAAAGGTGAAAATGGGGTGTGGATAGATGTTTTCCCAATAGATTATGTCTTGGATGATTTTATGGAATTTGAGAAATATCGAATCTCTCTGCAGCTAAAGTGGCGGTCTGTAGCGTGGGGCCGATGGGCAAAAATGAATTTCTCTTCTGGACATAATGCCGGATATTATGCCAAACTTTTTGTAAAAAAAATGATAACATTTAATGGTAGATGTACAACTCGACTTTTAAATAATTTTATAAATAGCACTGACGTTGTGAAACAGAATCATTCATCGCATTGGAGCCAGTTGACCTGTCTTGACGGGTACGAGTGGCATAGGACTGAGGATTTTTCAAGTACAATGCTAATGCAATTTGAAGACACCGAGGTAATGGTTATGAATGGCTATGACAGAGTCCTTCGCGAATGTTATGGCGATTATATGCAGTTGCCACCGGTAGAACAACGTGTAGGACATTCTGATGGTTTGACAAAATTTTATTGGAAATAATGAAAAAAGTAATCACATACGGAACATACGACCTGTTCCACTATGGTCATCAGCGTTTGCTTGAGCGTGCCAAGGCGTTGGGCGATTATCTGATTGTCGGCGTGACTACCGACAATTTTGATTTGGAACGTGGCAAGATGAGCACCTGCAACAATGTGATGGAACGCATTGAGGCCGTAAAAGCCACTGGCCTTGCAGACCAAATTGTTATAGAGGAATACAAAGGTCAGAAAATCGACGACATACAGAAGTACGGTGTCGATATCTTTGCTATTGGCAGTGACTGGGAAGGCTACTTTGACTACTTGAAGGAATATTGTGAAGTGGTCTATTTGCCCCGCACCCAGGGAATCAGCAGTACCCAACTCCGAGAAGAACGTCCGCACGTCAATATTGGTGTCATAGGAACAGGAAGCATAGCGCGACGCTTCGTGCCAGAGTCATGCTTTGTCAACAGCAATACCGTGGTTGCTGCATATAATCCAGTCGATGCAGACGGATGTTCGAGATTCTGTGAAGAACTCGACCTAAAGCAAGTCATGTCCGAAGAAGAATTGTATTCATCATGTGATGCTGTATATATTGCATCTCCACATTTCACTCACTACGACTATGTGAAACGTTCATTGTTGGCCGGGAAACATGTGCTGTGTGAAACGCCGTTTGTATTTAGTAAGGCACAGGCCGAAGAGTTGTATTCGTTGGCCGAGCAGAAAAAACTGGTGTTGATGGTGGCGTTGAAGACCGCTTATTGCCCAGCGTTCACCCATCTTGTATCGTTGCTTAAATCGGGAGCCATAGGCGAAATTGTTGAGGTGAATGCCTCTGTGACTACATTGACGGATGAGGCTTCTGAGAAACTGAACAAAGAACGGCTTGGTGGCAGTATGAATGAGAATGCTTGTTTCCCGTTGTTGCCTATCTTCAAACTCTTGGGTATGGAGTATGAAAACATAAACTTCTATTCCAAGATGAAGAATGGTGTTGATATGTTCACAAAGGCAGTGTTTCGTTACCCTAGGGCAGTTGCATCGTTTCAGGTCGGCCTTGGCGTGAAGACGGAGGGCAGTATGACAGTTAGCGGCACAAAGGGTTATGCGTATGTGCCGGCACCATGGTGGAAGACCGACTATTTCGAGCTGCGTTTTGAGAATCAGAATGACAACAAAAAGTTCTTCCATACATGGGCGGGCGATGGACTAAGGTACGAGATAAAGGACTTCGTTACGTCTATTCTGTCGAAAGAACATTTTTATACAAAAGTGAGCAAGAAGGAAAATATCAAGATGGCCGAGGCTCAGGAAAAATATCTACTTGGGGTGAATTTTTATGAAATATAATATCTGCTTTATTGTTTATAATGTACAAAAAAATCTTTAAAAGAGTATTAGACATACTTATTTCAGGAATCGCCTTGATATTGATAGGTTGGTTCTTGGTTATAGTCGCCATTTGGCTTCGTTTTGCCAACAAGGGAGCAGGTGCGTTTTTCTTTCAAGAAAGGCCAGGAAAAGATGCCAAGGTGTTCAAGGTGATTAAATTCAAGACAATGACAGATGAACGGGATGAGAATGGGAATCTATTGCCTGACGAGATGCGTTTGACAAGGGTCGGTAGATTCGTGCGAAGTACAAGTGTTGATGAATTGCCTCAGTTAATTAACGTGTTCAAGGGAGATATGTCTTTGATAGGCCCTCGCCCTCTCCTGGTTCAGTATTTGCCTTTATATTCCCCCGAACAGAATCGTCGCCATGAGGTAAGGCCAGGTATAAGTGGATGGGCACAATGCCATGGACGTAACGCCATTAGCTGGACGGAAAAATTCAAATTAGATGTGTGGTATGTTGACCACTGTACATTGTGGACGGATATCAGGGTGATAATTATTACAATAAAAAATGTCTTGATGAGGAAGGACATAAATTCTGCAACTGCTGCGACAATGGAGTTGTTTAATGGAAGCAATTGAGAAATGAAAGATATAGCAATATTTGGAGTGGGAGGCTTTGGCCGTGAGGTCTTGGCTCTTATCAAAGATATCAACGCCGAAACACCGACATGGAATATCGTGGGTTTCTTTGATGACGGATATGAAAAAGGGATAATGATTAACGGCTATCCAAACTTGGGGAAGACCGATGATTTAAACAGATGGAAAACCCCGCTTAGTGTAGCGGTGTCTATTGGAAACCCTTTAACCAAGGAAAAAATAATCAATAATATAAAAAACCCTTTTGTGGATTTTCCGACGCTGATGCACCCATCTGTATTGATTGGCGACAAAGAGTTTGTTGAATTTGGGAAAGGGTGTATTGTTTGTGCAGGAAACCTCATTACAACCAACATTAAAATAGAGGACTTTGTGATATTGAACTTAGGATGTACGGTTGGCCATGATACTGTCATAAAAAAATATGCGGCTTTTATGCCTTCGGTGAATATTTCCGGTGAGGTTACTATTGGAGAAGGTGTGTATGTCGGGACTGGGGCAAAGATTATCAATCAACTTGAAATTGGTGAATATACAATTGTAGGTGCTGGCGCTGTTGTGGCGAAATCCTTGCCAGCCCATTGTACTGCGGTGGGTGTGCCCGCAAAACCAATCAGGTTTAATGAATAATAATAGCTTTTACGTGGGAGAAACAGCGATTAGATAAAACGCATGTGCAACCTTTGACGACATTTCTCCTATGCCTTTTGTGCAGTTCTAGGGAAAAATATGCGGAGAGCAGGGACGGCGATATGAAGTATAAAGTAAAAAATCAGAGTATATTCGGAATCGCTAATATACGAAATGTTAAACGAAACATTTTACCGTAAACTCACAGTTTAATACAATGTATTATGATAATGATTGATGCCTCAGTACCAATGGAAGATGTCGTGAAGGAAGTCTCGCCAAATACGATATGGTGGCTTCTGATACTTCTTGGCGTTAATATACTGCTGATGGTCTTAAAGTTCATTCTCGACGTGTGCCGGGATAAACGAGAAACACACAGCTACAAGATAAAGAGAATATCGGAGAGCGTCATCAAAGTGGAGGAGGAGATATATAAAAAATTACAGGAATTAGCGACATTCCAGAAAGACGATTGTCACAAAATGCTGGACAAAATAATAGAGCTGGACAATTATATGGAAGCCAACAGTCTCTATATTAGTAAGAAATACCGGGATGAGGCAGTCAAGACATTGGACTATTTCAAGAGGGTGGTGACAGACTTCGGCGAAAAAGATAACAAAAAAGAGGGCCGTTATTTCCATGGATTAAGTAATATATTTTATGGCGAGTAACAATTGCTATGGTTGTCAATATCCAAAAATATCTAGAGGCAGGACATATCGACACCTTCATCCGGTTGACCAATTGTATCTTTGGCTATACGGAAAAGGAGGTGCCCGGTTTTTCCCTAGATTTCTCCCGTGTCGAGAAGGCTGATTTGCTGGGAGTGTTGCTCACGTACAAAATACTGGAATATAGTACAGTACATCGTTGTTTTTCGTCTCCTATCCATGATATATATCAAAACAATGTTCTGTTAAGCACAATCGAAAAGTTCGGTTTTGGGGATTTGATAAAGTCGCTTATGTCGGACAAGAAAGTCCGGACTTCCAGTGAGTACAAGAAACTCAGGGTGAAAAACGAAAGTGATTGTGTCATTGCGCCGATTGCTTTGCTGCGTTCCGAGCATTT
>AUXO010376075.1_pt1 | contig 16781 bp, 19 predicted proteins | sample 768731 | NCBI WGS metagenome assembly AUXO01 (sample SAMN02715735, study PRJNA202380) | gut metagenome | biome: sheep rumen | host: Ovis aries | place: New Zealand: Palmerston North
TATCAAAGGGGTTGCCCCAAGTGCGTGTAGATTTCTATAATATCAATGGTGCTATCTATTTCGGCGAATTAACATTCTTCCATCATGGAGGAGTGATACCCTTCCATCCCGAGTCATGGGATTATACATTTGGTAGTTGGATAAAACTGCCAGAAAAGCAAGTATAATTGATGAGTCGAGAATAATTGAATTAAATTGATGAAAATCCTGCTTGTTAGTTCATTCCGCTATGAGGTGTATGCGCCAGCTTTTGCCTTAGGTTTTCGAACGTTAGATCATGAAGTCATAGAACTGGACTACAACCAATATCAACAGAGTGGTAATAATCCCTTTTCACAGCTTCTTAATCGCATTCAAGATCGGTATCATTATGGTCTTAGAATGAGGGCATATAATAAGGCGATCATTGATATTGTTGAAAATGAACATCCTGATCTTGTTTTCTTATACCGATGTTATCATGTCTATGATTCCACGCTGAAAGCCATAAAAGGTAAGTGTGTTATCATATCCTACAACAATGATGACCCTTTCAGCGGTGTTCCATCCCATTCATATTATCGTCATCATCTTTCTAATGCAAAGTTGTGTGATCTTAATTATGTGTATCGGAAAAAGAATGTGGAAGACTACAAGAAGACTGGAGTTAATAACACAAAGGTGCTGTTGCCTTACTATTTGAGTATACAGAACAAGCCAGTTGATTGCGAGAAGAGCATACCACTTGCTTTTTTAGGACATTTTGAGAATGATGGCAGAGATAAGTTTATATGGAGTTTAAAAGAGGCTGGATTACCTGTTATTATATATGGTGATGCACAGTGGAAAGACGCACCATTGTATGAAAAGATTAAGGAGGTAGTTTTTCCAGACAAGAGAGGGGCAGAATATAACCTTACAATTAATAAATGCAAGATTTGTCTCGTTTTCTTTTCGAAGCTAAATCATGATACGTATACCAGGCGCTGTTTTGAGATACCGGCAACAAGGACGGTTATGCTTAGCGAATATACTGAAGATATGGATGAGCTATTTCCTGAGAACAAATGCGCAGTCTATTTTAGAGATAATTTGGAATTAGTGGAGAAGGCTAAATGGCTTTTAGACAATCCTTCAGAGGCTGACAGGATTGCTAATAATGCGTATAAGCGCCTTAACGAACTTGGAGGCTCAGAGATAGATCGATGTAAGCAGATTGTTAACGATTATTATTTGATTTGCAAACAATGAATGTAATAAAGACTGATATTGATGGTTTAGTGATTATAGAACCACGGTTGTTTAAGGATGAGAGGGGGTACTTCTTTGAAAGTTTCTCACAAAGAGAATTTGACGAGAAAGTGGGGAAAATCGTATTTGTCCAAGATAATGAGAGCAAGAGCTCTTATGGCGTGATGCGCGGTCTTCACTTTCAGAGACCACCTTTTACGCAGAGTAAGTTAGTAAGATGCGTAAAAGGTGCAGTCCTTGATGTTGCTGTTGATTTACGCAAAGAATCAACGACATACGGACAGCATGTGTCGGTGGAATTGACTGAAGATAATCATAAACAGTTTTTTATTCCAAAGGGCTTTGCCCATGGTTTTGCAGTTTTATCCGATACGGCAGTGTTTCAGTATAAGTGTGATGAATTCTATCATCCAGAAGCAGACGGAGGTATTAGCATCTTAGATAGTAGTTTGAATATTGATTGGGACATTCCATCTGACAAAGCAATTCTTTCGGAAAAGGATACAAAACATCCGTTGCTGAAGGACTTTGTGTCACCATTTTAACGGCAAAAAAGAGATTAATAAAATATATAATGAGTAAGTTTTTATCAATTTGTATACCGAGTTATAATCGCCCAGATGAGATTGGACGGTTGCTTAAGAGTGTTGATTCTGAGAAATACGTAGACCAAATAGAAATTGTGGTCTGTGAGGATAAAGCACCTCGGAGGGCAGAAGTTAGGAAAACAGTCGAGTCGTTTGCGGAAAACTCAAAATTTGATGTTAATTATATTGAGAATGAACTAAACTGCGGTTATGACAGGAATCTTCGCAACCTGATTAACAAAGCAGAGGGTGAATATATCATATTTATGGGAGATGATGATATGTTTATCCCTGGTAGATTAGATGGTTTCATTGATTATGTGATGAATCATAGAGAATGCGGATATATTCTTCGCTGTTATCAGAACGTAACAGCAAAGGGAGATGTTGCGGAATTCAAGTATTTCAATGAGGATAAAGTGTTCCCCGCCTCTGCCGAAACATATATCAGCATGTTTGACAAAAGTGTCTTTATCTCTGGTTTCACAATAAAGCGGGAATATGCCAAAGCAGTTGAATCGGATCAGTTTGATGGCTCTTTGCTTTATCAGATGTACCTATTGACAGAGGTTTGCAGAAATTATTCATCCGGTTATTACAATATTCCCATCACTCAGGCCATTGAAGGGGGTACCCCGTTCTTTGGCAGTAGTGAAAGTGAAAAAGACCTCTATGACCCAGGCGAGATATCTGTCAGGAATTCGGTTAATTTTATGAAATGGTATTGCAAGGTGGTTGATGCATCCGCAGAAAAGTACCATGACGATACGAATAAACGAATTAAGCATAATATGTCTAAGTATTCCTATACTTTTATGTATGTTCAGAGGAAAAAGGGTATCAAGACTTTCAATGCTTATGTAAAGGAGTTGAAGCAGATGGGGTTTGGAACTTCAATTTACTTTAAGCTGTATTATTGGGGTTTGTTAATTTTGGGTGAGAAAAATTGTACGGGTATCATTCAGCTTATTAAGAAGTTGTTAGGTAGAAGGCCCAAGCTCTAAACGGATATTCAGCATCAAAGTCGCATGGTGTTTCTAATCAATGCATCTAATCTAAAGAATGGCGGTGGTCTACAGGTAGCACAGTCTGTTTGTGGGCAGCTCGCGCGATTTGAGCAGCATCGTTTTGTTGTTGTTCTTTCATCGTATATTGATGATTCGTGCATAGAATTTAGATCTAATGTTAAAGTTTTTCGTTATGATATCAAGAACAACTTTCAAACGCTTGTTTTAGGTAGAGAAGCATTTTTGGATGGTCTTGTAAAGGAACATAGGATTGATGCAGTATTAACGATTTTCGGACCTTCAAGATGGATTCCTCGCTGTGCTCATTTATGTGGTTTTGCAAGAGCTCAGTTGTTATTGACAGATTCACCTTACTATAAAATAATAGGGTTTAAGGAAAAGTTGGTTTATCGCATCTGGACGTGGGCTTTTAAGAGGAGTTCAAAGGTATATTATACAGAAAATCCATATATTTCGGAGATGCTACCGAGGTTGCTTGGTGATATTCGTGTTTATTCAGTAACGAACTACTATAATCAGGTATATGATAATCCAACACAATGGAAGAGAACGATAACGTTGCCTGAGTTTGATGGTATTACTTGTTTGTCGGTTTCATCGTCAGCTCCTCTTAAGAACCTAAAGATTTTAATAGAGGTATCACGCTACTTGTCGAAGCACTATCACGATTTTAAGTGTCGTTATGTATTAACCTTCCCGGAATCGGAAATGCCTGTACCAGATGATGTTAGGAGTAATTTCGTGTTTATTGGGAAAGTGAAAGTGACCGAATGTCCTTATCTATATGAGCAGGCAGACATTATGTTTATGCCAACGCTCATGGAATGCTTTACGGCCACTTATCCCGAAGCTATGCGGATGGAGGTGCCTATTGTAACTACAGATTTGGAGTTCGCTCGTGGACTCTGTGGTGATGCCGCCTGTTATTATAGTGCCGTTGACCCAAAGGCTGCTGCAGAGGCTATCTATAAGGTGTCAACAGATAAAACCTATGCGCACCAACTTGTTGAAAAAGGAAAGAAACAACTTCTGACCTACGATAACTACGTTCAGCGAGCAGAGAAATTAGTAAAGATATTGGAAGAAATATCTCTTTGTTAGTAACGAATAAGTATTAAAATGTACAAATATTTTTTTAAACGATTCTTTGATTTTTGGATTGCACTGATTGTGCTGATATGCATATCACCGATATTGTTAGTTGTAACAATATGGCTCCATTTTGCAAATAAGGGAGCGGGAGCGTTCTTCTTACAAGAGAGACCGGGAAAGGAAGGAAAGATATTTAAGGTGATTAAGTATAAAACTATGACTGACGAACGTGATAGTGAAGGGAGCCTGTTGCCAGATGCACAGAGGTTAACAAAAGTAGGAAAATTTGTACGTAGTACGAGTATAGACGAGCTGCCTCAGTTGATAAATGTTCTTAAAGGTGATATGGCTCTGATTGGTCCGAGACCACTTATGCCAGAATACTTACCATTATATAGTAAGGAGCAGGCACGTCGTCATGAGGTGAGGCCAGGTATTAGTGGTTGGGCGCAGTGTCATGGTAGGAATTCGATTTCATGGACTGAAAAATTTAAGTTAGATGTGTGGTATGTTGATCACTGCACGTTGTGGACAGATATCAAGATTATGTTTATTACAATAAAGAAAGTCTTTGTTCGCGAGGGTATCAATTTTGATGGAGCCGCGGAACTGAAGGCTTTTGATGGAACGAATTAATTGAAACAAATTAAAAAGAGATTAGCTATAATGAAAAATGCAGTTATTCTAGGTGCTGGAGGAATGGGTAAAGAGATTAGCTGGTTTGCACAATCTTGCATCGGATATGGAACAGATTTTGTTATAAAAGGTTTTATAGATGACAATGTCCACGCCCTCGATGGCTACAACGGCTATCCTCCTATGTTAGGGGCGATAGAGGATTATCGGCCTGAGGCTGATGATGTATTCATCAATTCAATTGGTGAAGTAGATTTAAAAAAGAAATGTATCTCTATTATACAGGAAAAGGGAGGTGAATTTATAAATTTAATACATCCGACAGCCACAATTCCTCCGACTATTAAAATAGGAACAGGAAACATTATCGCTGCCAGAGTAGGAATTGGTGTCGAAACAGAGATTGGTGATTTCTGCTTGATACAGGATGGGGCAATTATTGGACATGATGTGAAGATCGGTAGCTGGTGTAGAGTAGATTGTTATGTAGTGCTCATAGCGGGAGTAACACTTGAGAATGAAGTTTGTGTTCATACTAGTTCCGTTATTAATCATAATGTACGTTTGGGTAAAGGGTGTATGGTTGGTGCTCAAAGTTTTGTATTTAGGAATGTAAAACCAGGGATTAGTGTATTTGGTAATCCAGCAAAAAAGATATGATAAATGGAAAACTTGTTTAATTTAACAGGAAAAACAATTCTTGTTACAGGTGCTTCCTCTGGAATAGGAAAGCAAACAGCGATAAGGTGTTCTGAATATGGAGCTAAAGTCGTCATTACAGGGAGAAATGCAGGACGATTGAATGAAACCTTTCAACAGCTCCATGGTGAAGGACACCAGCAATTGGTATGTGACCTTTCGACGGAAGAAGGCCCAATTGACCTAGCATCACAACTACCTGTTTTGGACGGGATTATGCTTTGTGCTGGTTTTTCTAAGACTCAGCTGATTAAACATACAAAGAAAGATTATTTGAAGGATGTGTTTAATACAAATACATTTAGTAATTTTACCATTATACAGAATTTGTTAAAACAAAAAAAGATAATCAATGGAGGCTCTATAGTTTTGATATCCTCTGTTGCATCGCACAGACCATACAAGGGCAATGCCATGTATTCTGCTACTAAAGGTGCTTTAAACTCATTTGCTAAGGTTCTATCTTTGGAGTTAGCACCCCAGAAAATTAGGGTAAACTGCATTGAGCCAGGCATTATAGTTGACTTGTCAACATGGCAAGAGGGAACAATATCTGTAGAACAATGGAAACAAGAAAATGATAGGATGCCTTTAGGCTTTGGTAAACCTGATGACATCGCTTTTGCAACCATCTATCTGTTGTCAGATGTATCCAAATGGGTGACAGGCTCGTCAATGGTTGTTGATGGAGGTCAATCATTAATTTAAAATCAGATATAGAAAACATGAAGTGTATTATTAAGAATGTAGAAATTAAGAGCATAGCAACTTATGTTCCTGAAAAAATTTTAGAACTCTCGACATTAAAAGATAAGTTCGGAGAAAAAGAAGTAGAATCGACAATAGCTGGATCTGGTATAGAAAGGTTACATATTGCTGAACAACATCAAACAACGGGAGACCTTTGTTATGAAGCAGCACTTAAAATCTTAGAAGAAGAAAATATAGACCGAGACACCATAGACGGTCTTGTTTTTGTTTCGCAAACTATGGACTATTATGATCCCGCTACCTCATGCGTGCTGCAAGGTCGCTTAGGCTTAAGCAATGAATGTGTCTGCATGGATATTTGCTATGGTTGTAGTGGCTATATCTATGGACTCTTTGAGGCTGCCACTCTTATAGGTAGTGGTGCTTGCAAAAAAGTGTTAGTACTCGCAGGGGAAACCAGCAGTAAGGCCGTTAACCAGAATATTAAATCAGATGCGATGGTTTTTGGCGACGCAGGTTCTGCAACGCTTGTTACAGAAGGAGAAAGTGAGTTGGGATTCCATATTATGACGAATGGTTATGACTACAAAACGGTGATGAATCCACGTTTCGGTTTCCGTCATTGGCCAGAGAATTTGGATTCCAACTGGGAACCGACTGAGGGTGGTATGGAAGGAGATGAAGTCTTCAGTTTTATAATTAGAGTTGGGCCAAAGACTATAATGACCACATTGGAAATGATGGGATGGGATAAAGACGAGGTAGATTTTTACGGCTTGCACCAAGCAACAAAGATAACAGTTGACTTTATGCGTAAGAAGTTGAAGCTTGCTCATCCAGAACGCGCACCATTTGATATTCAGAACTATGGTAATACAAGCCCCACAACAGTACCAATGGTGCTGACAGACTGGCCTCATCGCGCGGAGGGTATTGATACTTCAACATGGCATAAAGTGATACTTGCTGCGTATGGTGTAGGACTTTCCTGGGGCAGTATAGCTTGTGACTTGTCAAAAACTAAAATTTATAGGCCCATTAATCAGTAATATTAGTATGAAAGCATTCTTATTTCCTGGACAAGGTTGCCAGAAACAGGAAATGGGTAAGGATCTTTATGATAATTACCCGAAGGCAAAAGATATATTTGAACAGGCTAACGATATCCTTGGAGAACGATTCTCAGATACATTATTTAATGCTACAGAAGAGTTTTTGATGGATACACGTTATACTCAACCCGCTATTTTTATCTATGAGGTAGCATTAGCGATGGCTCAAGATGAAATAAAACCAGATTGTGTAGCAGGTCATTCGCTTGGCGAATATGCGGCTTTAGTTGTTTCAGGAGCCCTCTCTTTTGAAGAGACATTGCCTTTTATTAAAAAGCGAGGAGAAGTTTTTCACGATGCTTTTGAGAAACATCCCAGTGCAATGGGTGCCATTATCGGAATTCCCGATAATCAAGTGCTAGATGTTTTGAAACAAGTAGGAGATGAAGACGGTGAAAATCTTTATATAGCAAATTACAATGGACCTGGACAGCTAGTTATTACAGGAGCCCGTGGTAGTATAAAAAAAGCATGTAAGATTTTGAAAGGTATGGGGGCAAAAAGAGCATTCGCTTTACCAATGAAGGGTGTTGGCCATTCCCCAAACTCAGCTGAAGAAGGAGCAATCCTAGGTGAAGAATTGAAGAAACTAAATTTCAAGACACCACAAATCCCTATTTATCAGGATGCTGATGGACAGCCACATACTGATCCAAAGGAGATCTTGGATAACCAGATTAAACTGATGACATATCCTGTACAATGGACAAATATAACATTTAATATGGTGAAGAATGGTGTAACTGAATTCTATGAGTGTGGTACGGACGATACACTTCAAAAAATCGTTAAGAGAATGACACCAGAATCTTTAGTTACATCCCTGATACATACACCTTTTTATGAAGGGAAAGTACATGATTATTCAATGGTACAAGAATAAATTATTAACATCAAAAAAACAAGAATTATGACATTAGATGAATTTGTAGAAAAATTTGCCGATGAACTGTCAGAGACACCGGCGGAGTCTGTTTATGCTACCACTAAGTATAAGGAGTTGAGCGAGTGGGGATCACTTGTTGCCCTTTCTATTCTCTCGATGATAGACGAGGAATATGACCAGATGCTTACTGGAGCAACATTAAGAAAGTTCGAGACAATAGAAGAGCTTTACAATTACGTTGAGTCTCTTTAATTATCATGAAGAGTCACGAATGCAGAGCAGAAATGCTTTGCGTTCGTGAAATCTTCATTCAGTTTTTGATGTTGTGTATTATTCTTGCTCTATTCCTAAGAAAGTAAACAAGATGAAGATAAATTTGATTGAACTGTTTGAGGAATCAGTGAAGAAATATCCTCAGAAAGTGGCTGTCATTGACAAGGATAGGGAGATTACTTTTGAGAATCTCAGAGTAGAAGCCATTAATTTGGCACAAAAGATAATCTATAGCGGAGGCTGCCAAAACAAGCCTGTCGCTGTATTTCTTGACAAGTCGATTGAGAGCGTGTATTCTGATTTGGGAATTATCTATTCTGGTAATTTCTACATGAATTTGGATATCAAAACACCTGCCGAGCGTATCAGCAATATTCTGAAATTGGTGGAACCTCGTTTTATCATCTCTACCAGTAAGCAGATAAAGAGCATTGAGGCTATTATTCCTGATACAATTGGTGTTATTTTACTCGATGTTGATGAAACGAAGGTATGCTTCGATGCAGGATATGTTCTTGATAGGTTATCTCCGATTATAGATACAGACCCTTCCTGTATCATCAATACATCAGGTTCAACAGGAACACCGAAGGGCGTGGTGCTGAATCATAAGAGCTTCTTTGACTTTATTGAGTGGGCGATTGATACCTTCAAGTTCGAGGATGGCTTGGTAATGGGATCTCTTTCACCTATTGTTTTCGATATTTATAGCTTCGAGTTGTGTATGTTGATGGCAAAAGCTAGCACCTTGGTTGTACTGCCTGGAAACTTGGCAGCATTCCCAGCTAAGATTCTTGATCTGCTGGAGAAACATAAGGTAAACTTCTTGTTCTGGGTACCAACCATCATGGTGAATATTGCAAATATGGACCTTCTTAACACCTACAAATTGGAGAGTTTGAAGACAGTGTGGTTCGCTGGAGAGGTATTCCCAACTAAGCAATTTAATTATTGGCATCGCCACTTGCCTCAGACCACCTTTGCCAATTTGTATGGTCCTATTGAGATTACGCTCGATTGTACCTATTATATAGTTGATAAGGAGATTCCTGATGAGCAGCCTCTGCCTATTGGTTATGCATGTAGAAATACTGATATTATTATCTTAGATGCTGATGATAAGGCCGTGAAGGAACCTAATGTTGAGGGCGAACTTTGTGTTCGAGGTACGTCTTTGGCTATGGGTTATTATAACAATCCAGAGAAGACTGCAGCTGCATTTGTTCAGAATCCTCTGAATAAGGCTTATCCTGAGGTGATTTATCGTACAGGTGATATCGTATGCTATGATGAAGAGGGCTTGATTATGTTCAAAGGTCGTAAAGACAACATCGTGAAGCACATGGGTTATCGTACTGATCTTGGTGAGATTGAGCATGTAATTATCAACACCCTGAAATTGGTGAAGAATGGTTGTATTGTATATAATCAGGCTGAGAAAGAAATCACCCTTTTCTATGAAGCAGAGCAAGAAATACCTGCTTCGGAGTTCCGCAAGAAGATAGGACAGGCATTGCCAAAGTATATGATTCCTACGGTGTACAACCATCTGGAATTACTTCAGCGCAACACAAACGGCAAAATTGACAGATTGTATTATAAAAATTTAGTGAATAAATAATGGCAACCACGTCATTAAGAATTGTATTCTTTGGTGAGGATAGTTTCAGTGGAGTTATTCTTAATTCTCTAATACAGGCGGGGCATCAGGTAAAATTGGTTGTAACGCCTTATTATGAGAATCTGATATACAAAAAAATGGAGCATATATGCACTGAGCATCAGATAGATTTTACCCGCTGTAAGAAGATTAATTCTGAAGAAACATGCAAAATGGTGGAAAAGGCACAACCCGACCTCTGTGTAATTTCTCATTTTGAACGTCTGATTAAACAACCTTTATTGGGCATACCAAAGATGGGCTTTATCAATCTGCATCCATCTCTATTACCTAAATATCGTGGAATGTCTCCACAGCATTGGCCTATTATCAATGGTGACAAAGAAGCAGGAATTACCATTCATTATGTTGATGAAGGCACCGATACCGGTAATATTATCCTTCAGAAGCGTTTCCCACTTCAAGGTAATGAATATGTGAAAGATCTACAGAAGATTTGGATGAAACATTATCAGACGGTGATGGTGGAAGCAATTGATAAAATAATTGCTGGCGAGCCGACTATTAGCCAAGAGGGTATGATGGGGTCATATTATGGGAGGTTGACTGAAGATGACTGCCAGATTACCCCAAATGGAACAGTACAGCAAGCCTACAATTTGGTAAGAGGGGTTGGATTGCCTTATCATGGTGCTCAGCTTGGTAATATCATCATTTGGAAAGCCCATCTTGATGGTAACGTAAAAGTTGCTAATACTCATAATGGTGTTCATCTCGATACGATAGATGGTGATTATATTGTTTTCAACGATGGAATATTATTTATCGATAAATATCAAAAAATATGAAAGAAAAAATTATTGCAATTTTGAATGAGTTACGTCCAGAATTTGATTTTGCAGAGGAAGGCGTGAATTTCATTGAAGAGGGAATGCTTGATTCCTTCGATGTCGTTAATTTGGTGGATGAGTTAGACTCAACATTTGGAATTTCCATTGACGGAGTTGACATTATCCCTGAGAACTTTGCCTCTATTGAGGCTATTACGAACCTGCTTATTAAGAATGGCGTTAAGTAATGGATTTTGTATTTAAAAATAAACGAATTAGTGGTATCCTGACTGTGCTGCCCAAGAAGGCGGTAAAGTTTGAGGATGAGATGGCTAATTATAGTTTTTCGCCAGCCAAGTGTATGAAACTGAAGTTGGCTATGGGCTATAATGAGCATCGTATAGCAGAACCAGGACAGTGTTCTTCAGATTTCTGCAAGTATGGCTTGCAGTATCTGTTCGACAATAATCTGCTGAACAAGGACGATATTGATGCATTGCTCTTTGTGTCACAGTCGCCTGATTATTATATGCCTCCTACTAGTAATATCCTTCATGGCTTTTTTGGACTGAAGCATGATTGTTTGTGTATGGATATTAACCAGGGCTGTGCTGGATTTGAACTGGGTTTGATACAGGCATTCTTCTTGTTAGAGCAACCTGCTATTAAGAAGGTTGTGCTGATGAATGCCGATGTGCTGAGCCCTAAAATTAGTGACAGAGACAGGAACAGCAAGCCTCTGATTGGTGATGCTGCGGCTATAACCATTGTTGAGAAGAATGATGATGACAGTACCATCTATGCCAATATCAAAATGGATGGAACAGGTGCTTTTGCGTTGAATATCCCAGCTGGTGGTTTCAGAATGCCAAGTACACCTGAGACAGCAGTGATGGAGCAGGATTCTGCGGGGAACTGGCGTAGCAAGGACAACCTTGTGATGCAAGGTGATGATGTTTTCAACTTTGTGCAGCGAGAAGTCCCCCCCATGATTGAGCATTTGCTCGAAGAAGCAAAGGTGGACAAAGAAGATGTTGACTGGTATATGTTCCATCAGCCAAATAAATTTATGCTAAATAAGCTGGCTGATAAACTGGGGGTGCTGCGTGAGAAGATGCCAGCTAACATAGTCGAAAATTTCGGAAACGCCAGCGGTGTAACGGTGCCGACTTGCATTAGTTATAATCTAGGCGAGCAGTTGGTTAACGGAAGCATGAACCTCTGTATGGCTGGATTTGGAGTTGGTCTTACTTGGTCATCGATTTATATGAATATAGGGAATTTAAAGTTTAATCAGATAATAGAATTTTAATTATGAAAGAATTAGTAGCAAAATTAGCAGAAATCTTAGAAGTTGAAGATTTGGATGTAACAAAGAAATTTGAAGATTACGAAGAGTGGGACTCTTTGGCAATACTATCAATACTTGCTATGCTGGATACAGACTATAATACGGCAATGAAAGGTAAAGATATTGTAGCCTTTGATAGTATTGAAGCATTTTGTAAGGATGTTCTTTCTCGCCAATAATCCTATATGGAGCATTTCACTCTTATTACAGGCGCATCTTCCGGAATGGGAGCACTTTGTGCAAAACTTTTCTCAGGTTCTCGCAAACTTATTATGGCTAGTGAGAACATCGAAGCATTGAAAAGTGTATTGAATGAATGTCAAAACCAGGAACAGCACATTCTCTGGCATTGTAATTTTGCAACAGAACGTGATACAATCGCACAGTCATTAGGTGATTTGTTGAAGGCAAATGATGCTGTTATTGATGAGTATATTCATTTCGCAGGATTAACGAAATTGACCCCGTTGAAAACCGCTAGTATTGAAACTGTTGACACAATTTTCAATGTTAATGTCTTTTCTATCTTTGAGATTGTAAAAACGCTATTAAAAAAGACCAATCAAAAGGCATTGGAAAAAGTGGTGCTTATATCGGCTCTGGCAAGTATGCGCGGAAATGTTGGCAATTCCGTATATGCAGCTTCTAAGGGGGCTGTCAATTCCCTTACATATACGATGGCTCGTGAATTGGCACCCGCAGTAAGGGTTAATGCACTGATGCCAGGAGCAATTGAAACGCCTATGACAGCAAACCTTAATCCAGATTATGTGGCAGAAATGACCCATGATACGCCTCTTGGATGGGGTAAGCCTCAGGATGTTGTTGATTATGTGGAATTTTTGCTTAGTGACAAAGCAAAATGGATAACAGGCCAAACACTTTTCGTAGATGGCGGTCGCAGTACAAAATAAAAGTTGGTTTATATGAATGAAGTTAAATTGTTTTTAGCAAAAGATGGAAGTTGGGTAACCAATAAGTCTATGATTGATACTCTTTATTCCGTAGAAGCAGACAAGTGCGATATCTTGTTTATTCATACTTCGTTGAGTTTTGGTCAACCAAATCCTCAACTGAAGAAGAAAGAATTGTTAGGTGAGCTTTTGAATGTTATAAAGGAACTTAGCGTGAAAACTATATGCATGCCAACATTTACATTTAGTTTTCCCAATGGGTTGGATTATAACCCCTTGACTTCTGCATCACGTATGGGAGTACTTAATGAATTTTTCAGAAAACAAGAGGGGGTTATACGTTCGAATGATCCTTTGATGTCCGTAGCGTTAATGGGCGAGGATACAGAGTTGGTGACTGGTGTCGGTCATGTTTCATGTGGCGAAAACTGTACTTTTGATAAACTCCGCCATAGGGACAACGTAAAGTTTCTGTTCCTTGGCCCCCAGATAGGTGACTGCCTAACATATATGCATTATCTAGAGTGGCTATATGGAGTCGATTATAGGTATAATCGCGTATTCCGAGGAAATGTTATTCTAGATGGCGAATCAAAGGTAGAGGAATATGCATTATTTGTAAGATACAATGGAGTAATTGCTACCGATGCATCATATAAGTATGAACAAATGATGTATGATCATGGTACTGCATTGAAAACAAATTGCGGTGATGGCACTATATCTATTGTCGATGAGAAAAATGCATCTGCGGAATACAAAAAATGTCTTGAATCGAACCCATACTATTTCGTAGAGTTCGAAGGAGGAAAGTTTGTTAAAGATAAGACTTTCAAACTCGATCACGAGATGGTTGCCATGTAATGTTGATAGTAAGACAGATTATAAATAGTCCAATCTCCTCCAATTGCTTTGTTCTTTATGACGAGGCAATTGGGGAAGATTGCTTGATTGTAGATCCCGGAAGCTGTAATAATCATGAACTCTATCAATTTATAGAGGAAAAAAGATTGACCCCATTATTCATTATATTGACACATGAGCATTTTGATCATTGCTGGGGTGTAAATGGTATCAGAGAAAAATATCCAGAAATAAAGTTGCTATGTTCAAGTTCGTGTTCTGTAGCAATTCAAAATAAGAAAAAGAATTATTCTGTTTATAACGAACAACCTGGTTTTGAACTTAAACCGGCAGACATCGAAGTCGAAAATATAAATTGGTCGCTAGGTTGGAATAATTATAAAATTCAGTTTCATCCGGCAAAAGGTCATACGACATCGGGTATTATTGTAGTTGTTAATAAGTACCTATTTACAGGAGATGAACTTATTAAAGGTATAAAAACAGTAACGAAACTAAAGACTGGGTCCAATGACGCTCTATTAGAATCATTGAAGTTTTTAAAGAGTTTACAAGGACAGAGCCTAATTGTTTGTCCTGGACATGGCGATATGTTTGAACTAGATGGATATAATTTAGGGCTAGCAATAAAGAGCGATTTATGAATATTATATTTTTAACGTTAGCAATTATAAAAGATATTGATGAACAATGGATTTACCCTGATCTCATGCGTAAGTTCAGAGATGAAGGACATCAAGTATATATTGTAACTCCAGTTGAGAGGAGAGAAGGCCTCAATACTACATTGAAGGAAAATAAAGGTGTGAAATTTCTTAATGTAAGAACGTTAAATATTCAAAAGACCAATATCGTTGAAAAGGGTATCGGGACTTTACTTATTGAAAAACAATACATTAATGCAATTAAAAAGTATTTGGGGAATATAAAGTTTGACTTAATAACTTATTCGACACCACCTATTACATTTACGAATGTTATTAAATATCTAAAGAAATACAATCCTCAGGCAATTTCATATCTCCAGCTCAAGGATATCTTTCCTCAAAACGCTGTGGATATGGGGATGTTTGGTGAAAAATCTATTTTTAATTGGTATTTCCGTCGGAAAGAGATAAGTCTGTACAAGACATCGGACTATATAGGATGTATGAGCCCTGCCAATGTGGAATTCGTATTGGATCATAATGATTATATTGATGAAAGATGTGTGGAGATAGCTCCAAATTCCATTGAACTCAAACAAACGCCGATAGAGGAAGGACAATATCAAACTGAGTGGTATTATATTCGAAATAAATACAATTTGCCAACAGATAGACCGATATTTATATATGGAGGAAATCTGGGAAGACCACAAGGTATAAACTATCTGATAGAGTGCTTGGATGCAGTTGAAGGTCGAAATGATTGTTTTTTTGTTATAATAGGTAAAGGTACGGAATATCACAAGATAGAAAATTGGTGTTATCAGAATCACCATTCAAATGTAAAATTAATGCCACGATTGCCGAAAGAGGATTATGATATGCTAGTTAAGTATTGCGATGTGGGATTGATCTTTTTGGATTATCGGTTTACAATACCTAATTATCCTTCGAGGTTATTGTCATATCTGGAGAATAAAATGCCTGTGATTTGTGCTACGGATGTTAATACCGATGTAGGTAAGATTGCCGAAGAGAATGGGTATGGTTATTGGTGTGAGAGTTTGAAACCTGAAGATTTTGTGATATTGGTGGATAAAATGCTTGCATCAGATATGAAAGCGATGGGAGAAAAGGGTTATCAGTTCCTGAAGGAGAATTATCTGGTAGAGCATACATATAATGCTATAATGAAACACTTTAATTAAAATGGAAAGAAAAAGAATTTATCTTTGCTTAGCACATATGAGCAAGGCGGGATTGGAGCAGAAGTATATTAAGGAAGCATTTGATACCAACTGGGTCGTACCCCTTGGACCAAATGTGAATGGATTTGAAAAGGATTTGGAAGAGTTTTGCGGTCATGATAAAAGAGTCGTTGCCCTTTCTGCAGGTACAGCTGCGGTACACCTTGCATTGATTGCATGTGGTGTAGGCCCAGGTGATGAGGTGCTAGTGCAGAGTTTCACTTTCTGTGCTAGTTCACACCCGATTACGTACCTTGGAGCAACTCCAGTTTTCATTGATTCAGAGAAGGATACTTGGAATATGGATCCAGAACTGCTAGAGGAGGCCATCAAAGACCGTATTGCCCAAACGGGTAAAAAGCCCAAGGCTATAGTTCCAGTAGCACTTTATGGTATGCCATATAAGATTAATGAGATTATGGTCATTGCAGATAAGTATGGTATCCCAGTTGTTGAAGATGCAGCAGAGGGATTTGGTAGTCGTTTCAATGGTCAAGTATTGGGTACCTTTGGTAAGTATGGCGTTCTGAGTTTCAATGGCAACAAGATGATAACCACTTCTGGTGGTGGCGCACTCATTACGGAAAACGAGAAAGAGTGGCGTGAGATTATGATGTACGCCACTCAGTATCGTGAAAGCTATCCTTACTACCAGCACGAGAAGATAGGATATAACTACCGTATGAGTAACATTTGTGCTGGTATTGGTCGTGGCCAGATGACGGTGGCAAATGATCATATTGCCCACCATAAACACGTACAGAAACTGTATGAAGAGCTGCTGAAGGATGTTCCAGGGATCCACGTACATTCTCAGCCTGCAACGGGCGAATATGACTCAAACTATTGGCTGTGCACCATTACCATTGACCAGGAGGTGAAGATTAAAGGGCAGGAAAACGCCTACAAGACCATTGTGACCGGTGCCGTGGGCGGTGCTGCAGGCGTGATTCACGCTGCTGAGTCGGCTACAACCGACTGCCAGCCCAATGAAAACGTGGAGGCGCTCCGCGTGTTCATGGATCAGGCTCAGATAGAGGCTCGCCCGGTGTG
>AUXO011143996.1_pt1 | contig 16781 bp, 10 predicted proteins | sample 768731 | NCBI WGS metagenome assembly AUXO01 (sample SAMN02715735, study PRJNA202380) | gut metagenome | biome: sheep rumen | host: Ovis aries | place: New Zealand: Palmerston North
AGAGAATTCTCATTTGCGTTGTTTTTACCGTCTCCTATTTGATTCCCCATATCAATCTTCAAGTCCTTTCGGATTCATTGTCTGCCACTTCCAACAGGAAGAACACATTGCATTTATATCATACTTGGCTTTAAAACCAAGAACAGACTCAGCCTTATCGGTCTTGGCATAAGATACTGCTATATCACCGGGTCTCCTGGGACCGAATACATGCTTTATCTCATGTCCGCAAGCTTTCTCAAATGCGGCGATAGCTTCCTTAACAGTCGTACCTTCACCTGTTCCGAGATTAAACACACTCACACTATCATTACATCCTGCAAGATAATCTATAGCCTTAACATGACCTTCGGCAAGATCACAAACATGGATATAATCTCTTATGCATGTGCCGTCTCTTGTGGGATAGTCATCACCAAATACAGTAAGGCAGTCTAAAGTGCCTCCTGCAACCTTGGATATATAAGGGAACAGATTATTGGGGATGCCTCTTGGGTCTTCGCCGATGAGACCGCTCTCATGAGCTCCTACAGGATTAAAATACCTGAGCAGGCAAACTCTGATATCAGGATTAGCCTTGGCAAAATCTCTTAAGATCTGCTCAAGCATCCACTTGGTCCAGCCATAAGGATTGGTGCAAACTCCAAGGGGGGATTCCTCAGTAAAAGGAACATCCTCACTCATTCCATATACGGTTGCAGATGAGCTGAACACAAGATTCCTGACCTTATATTCAGCCATGAGCCTTGCAACAGTTATCATGCTGTCAATATTATTCTGATAGTAATCAAGCGGGATCCTTACAGATTCACCTACTGCCTTAAGTCCTGCAAAATGGATAACACTGTCTATCTTATTCTCTTCAAAGATCCTGCGCATTGCTTCAATATCGCAACAGTCAGCCTTGTAGAATTTGAATCTCTTATTACAGATCTTCTCCAATCTGTTCTGGACTTCCAATTTGCTGTTTGCAAGATTATCAACGATTATAACATCGTAGCCGCTCTCATCGAGAGCAATAACGGTATGGGAACCAATATATCCATTACCGCCAGTAACAAGTACCGTAGGCATAAACTACCTCCCCTAAAACTTCTTAAATATAATAAAACTCAAATCAGATTATTTCCACACATTTGCATTATTTCCACACATTTGCACCAAAATACACTTTTTGTATCGTAATAATCAATTAAAATTATCGTATTTAAACTAAACAACGGAGACATCTGATGAGCAAGATCATATACATAGCTGATGACGATAATAATATCAGGAATCTACTTAAGTCCTTCCTCGAGAGGGACGGATTTACCGTATTCGGTTTTCCTACGGGCGATGAGCTCTACGAGAGATTTATAGACTCTCCCTGCGATCTTATAATCCTGGATGTCATGATGCCGGGTCATGACGGATTCTTTATACTTAATGAGATCCGTAAGAATTCCAATGTCCCTATAATCATGCTTACGGCTAAAGACAGTGATACTGATTATATCCAAGGCCTTGATCTGGGATCTGATGACTATTTCACAAAACCCTTCTCTCCTGTTAAACTTGTAACCAAGGTTAAATCAATATTAAGAAGACAGGAAGACATAACCGGAATAACCAAAACTGACAATCAGGATACTGATGTCCTTTCCTTTGCTGATATTACTATCAACAAAAAGACTAAAGAAGCAACCATGGGTGATAAAGATCTCCCTCTTACACCTAACGAGTACTCGCTTATTACTTACCTTATCTTAAACAGCGACAGAGCTGTATCAAGGGCCGAGCTCCTCGATAAGATCTGGGGATATGAGACTCAGGTAGAGACCAGGGTTGCTGACGATACAGTAAAGCGTCTTCGCAAGAAGATCAAAGAATCCAACGCCGAGATATCTACTGTTTGGGGATACGGATTCAGGCTTACCGAGAATACTAAGAAAAAGAAGGCTGACAAGTGACATACCGAAAGAACAAAGGAGCATTAAGGATCCCCATTGCACTGCATTTTTTCGCATCACAGCTGATCCTTATTCTTATAGTTCTTTCAACCGTATACTTCTATGTACAATCGATAGTATCCAACTATATCTATACTGAGTGCGAGGCAAGACTCGATGTAGCCGTTGCCTCCTGCCAGAATTTCGCTCAGGCTTTCAGGACACATATAGATGAGAGCGGCAAAGCATCTGACGACAATATCAGAACATATTTGTTAAATTCCATTGCTTCTGCAGCAGACCTCTCCAACCAGGCAAATATATCTCTTTTTACCAACGAGAGTTCTGATGGCGGAGCCTATACCCTACTCTGGCCAAACAGCCAGTATTCAGTATCTTATGTAAATGCCACTTCAGAGATAATAGACGCAGTTATAGAAAGCGGCGGCATCAACACATTGAATACCACACAAACACTTAATATAGGCGGCAACATCATATATTACAGAGTCCTCGGTATCGAATACAGCTCTGAAGAAGGCGTTTATGAGAACATCGATAATTTCTACATATTAGCTTTTGTAAACTCCGCTTCTTACTATTCCTTCATGGCAGCAATGACATTAACTCTTATCCAGGCAGGTCTGCTTGCCCTCCTTATCGCTGCGCTAATGTCATTTGTAATAACCTACCCTTTGCTAAACTCCACCAGGAGGCTATCTAAATTTGCAGGCAGAATTGCAAAATCTGATTTTACTCCTGTAAAAGGACACATAGTCAGTAAAGAACTCTCAGGTCTTGCAGATACCATGAACAATATGGCAAGAAAACTGAACGAAGCAGACCTGGAACAAAAGACTTTCTTCCAGAATGCATCCCACGAACTCAGGACTCCGCTTATGTCCATCCAGGGATATGCCGAAGGTATCAAGTATGGTGTTTTCGGAGATGAATCCTCCAAGAACGACGCCGTAGATGTCATTATCGCCGAGACCGAGAGGCTTTCTAATCTCGTTGAGAATCTGTTATCTATCTCTAAGATGGATATGAGCCGCAGCGGCGGATACGAAGTCAAGAAACAGAATATCGATGCCAATAATCTCTGTGAAACTGTTATCGACAGAGTTAGGGGCAACTTTATTCATAACGACAAATCTATAATCAATGACATTCATGCCCAGGGTCTGTATATCAATGCCAACGAAAATGATCTTCTAAGATGTCTGGAGAATATATTCTCCAACTGCCTCAGGTACTGCAAGAGCGCAGTAAGATTTGAGTGCAAGCCCGATAAGTCCGGCAAGTATCTTGAATTCATCATTTCTGACGACGGTCCCGGTATCTCCGGCGAAGTATTAGATCATCTATTTGAGAGATTCTCCAAGGGCAGTGACGGTAAACACGGCATCGGTCTTGCTCTTGCCAAGGCAATCGCCGAAGAACATAACGGAAGCATAAGAGCATATAACATCAAGGACTCAGGTGCCTGCTTTGTAGTATCTATCCCACTTATAAAACCTAAGGAAAGCTTAAGCAAGATAAACAAAGAGGGACGATAGGATCTGAATTATAATGCCACATATAAAGACCCCGGAAGTAAGACTTCCGGGGTTAACTTCATTTTGTGCCTCCCTTGTTATTTGTAGAAATAACGGAGAGTGATGGATAAATTAAGCCTCATTATCGCTCTCAGATTCAGCGGTTTTCTCCTCAGCAGATTCGCTGTCAGCGCTCTTTATAGCAGCCTTCTTTGCTTCAGCCTTCTCGATCGCAGCAACATCTAGAGCTGCCCACAGATCTGTATGTTCCTTCTTGCCACGATTAACAACCATAATGAGGATGCAGAGTGCAATAAGGAGCAGTACTGCGCCAAGGCTTCCTTCCACACCGAAATTAACGTCATAGAAGAATCCATTTCTGGCAGGAGCAGCATCCAACTTAAATACAGAGTATGCAGATACGATGCCGCTGTTCGGGAGTCCAAAGAGAATGCTCTGGGTAAAATTCCAACCTGCATGAAATGCCATAGCGATCCAAAGGCCATTGTAGTAGTAAATAAACAGTGAGAACAAGAAACCGACAACGAAGATCTGAATACAAGACAGGAGCGTTATACCAGGGTTGAAGATGTGCAATGACATAAATACAAATGAATTGACAATTATCGCAATCCACGGAGACTTATATCTTCTGCGGAGTTTCTGATACAGATACCAGCGGTCTAACAATTCTTCTGCTGCTGATTGGATGAATACACTGATGAAGATCACAATGAACGAAACAAAGTGAAATGAGTTGAATACAATCTTAACGTCTCCAAGAAGGACGGACATTAGTATACAGAGTCCATTGGTACCAAATCCCAAAGCAAGACCGATAAGAAGACCTATAAAATTATTACCGGGACGGTTGCCATTAACAGAACTCGTATTTTTTGAAGCAAAAGGATTGTAATACTTGACACCCTTAAGCATCGTCCTGTTGGATCTAAAAATCAGAACAACAAGAAAAACGCCTATCCAGATGCTGATGAAATCAAAGTACTCCTTGGCAAAATCGACCACATCAGCGTCTCCGCCAAAAATATAACTGAAAGGTAATTCTATCAGCTTTCCAACCGGGAAGATTATTATCGAAATAAACATGACAATAACCGATATTACAGCTGCAATAACAAACTGGTCAAAGATCTTTCGACCCGGTCTTAAGTGTTTTTCTTTAAACTTACTCATCTTCGCTTGTAATCCTAATATAATCTTGGATTATCAGAATTCTCTTCTTCTGCCCTTGCGTTCTTCTGAAGAATCATCAGAACGTCTGTTACCGTTAAATCCGCCTCTTCTCTCGCGGTTAGGTCTTCCCTCTTTCCTTCTGGGTTCTTCTTCAACATAACCTTCCGGCTTGGGGAGGCAGTCTCTTATTGAGAGATTGAGTCTGCCCTGAGAATCGATCTCAATGAGCTTGACATGTACTGTGTCACCTTCATGGAGAACATCCTCAACCTTCTCTACTCTGTTCCATGCCATCTTGGAAATGTGAACAAGTCCCTCCTTACCGGGAAGGAATTCAACGAATGCTCCAAAATCCATGAGTCTTGTTACTACACCATCATACTCTGTACCAACTTCAGGATCTGATACGATACCGTTAATGATCATCTGTGCCTTGGCAGCCTTATCAAGATCAGGTGTGGAGATAAAGATAGTACCATCTTCATTAATGTTAATGTCAGCGCCTGTATCGGCAATGATCTTGTTGATGACCTTTCCACCGGAACCGATAACTTCACGGATCTTATCTGTAGGGATCTTCATAGTAACGATCCTGGGCGCATAAGGAGAGAGTTCAGCTCTGGGCTCAGGGATGCAAGGGAGGATTATATCGTTGATGATCTGGAGTCTGCCCTTGTGAGTCATCTCAAATGCAGCCTTGATTATATCTAAAGTAAGACCTTCAACCTTGATATCTACCTGGATTGAAGTGATACCTTCTGTAGTACCTGCAACCTTAAAGTCCATATCACCGAAGAAGTCCTCGATGCCCTGGATATCCATAAATACAAGGAAATTGTCCTCGTTATCAGGATCAGTAATAAGTCCTGATGAGATACCTGCAACAGGTCTCTTGATAGGTACGCCTGCAGCCATAAGTGAAAGTGTCGAAGCACATACAGAACCCTGAGATGTGGAACCGTTACTCATCGTGATCTCGGATACTGTCCTGATCGCATAAGGGAATTCCTCCTCAGAAGGAAGAACGGGGATAAGGGATCTCTCAGCAAGAGCGCCGTGACCGATCTCTCTTCTTCCAGGGCTTCTGGAAGGCTTAGCCTCACCTGTAGAATAACCGGGGAAATTATAATGATGGATATATCTCTTATATTCCTGCTCATCCAAGCCTTCAAGCTTCTGAGCTTCAGCAAGAGGAGCAAGAGTACAGATGTTCATTACCTGTGTCTGTCCTCTCTGGAATAAAGCAGAACCGTGTACTCTCGGAACTACATCTATAGCGCAGGACAAAGGTCTGATCTCATCCAGGGCTCTGCCGTCTACACGTACATGCTCACGGAAGAGATAGTCTCTTACGACTTTCTTCTCAAGTTTGTAGATAGCATCAGGTGCCCACTTGGAAAGGCCCTCTTCCTTCTCCTCGAGCATTGCAGCAACTTCTTCCTGAAGCGCATCAACATTTGCATCTCTTACTTCCTTATCCTTGGAAAGAACAGCAGCCCTCATCTTGTCCCAGCCATATTCCTTAACAGCTTCAAAGATCTCCTCAGGAACATCGGCACTCTCATACTCAAACTTAGGTTTACCGATCTCACTTACGATCTCGTTGATGAATGCACAGATCTGCTTGATCACTTCGTGACCTTCAGCAATAGCATTGAGCATGATGTCATCAGGTACTTCATTAGCACCGGCCTCAACCATACAGATCTTTGTAAGAGTACCTGCAAGAGTAACATACATCTGTGATTCCTGACGCTGCTCTAATGTAGGATTGATGACTGTCTTATTATCGATGAGTCCTAATACGACACCGCCGATAGGTCCCTTCCACGGGATATCAGAGATAGCGATAGCGATAGAAGTACCGAGCATTGCTGTAATCTCAGGTGAGCAATCAGGGTCTACAGACATAACGAGGTTATTAACGCAAACATCGTTCCTCAGATCCTTAGGGAACAAAGGACGTACAGGACGGTCAATAACACGGGATGTTAGGATAGCCTTCTCGCCGGGTCTTCCCTCTCTCTTCAAAAAGCCGCCGGGGATCTTACCTACGGCATACATCTTCTCTTCATAATCAACAGACAGAGGGAAGAAATCGATGCCTTCGCGGGGACTCTTGGATGCTGTTACTGTAGAAAGAACAGTAGTGTCACCGTACTTAACAAGAGCTGAACCATTAGCGAACTGTGCGATCTTACCGGTCTCAACTACCAGGGGTCTGCCGGCGATTTCAGTCTTAAAGATCTTTTCCATAAAAAATCTCCTTCATAAATATTTAAGGAGGTAGATTGTAGATTCGGTGTCCCGACTGAAGGCCCGGGCATCCAATCTACACACTACTCTCCTTATTTAGCTTCTTAATTATATACTAAACAGATTTAAAGGCAAATCTAACAAAACCTATAGAAAACTGTACGGCAGGGCCGTACAGTTTATCTCAAATTTGAACTTCTGTTTGATCGCAGATTTATTCTTTTACTGACTTAAGATCTTCAAGCCATAACGCTCTTGAAGCATCCGTAGGCATTCTCCAATCACCTCTCGGTGACAGACTTACGGTACCAACCTTGGGACCGTCAGGCACACAGGAACGCTTGAACTGCTGAGCAAAGAATCTGCGGATAAAGACTTCCTCCCACTTATAAATGGTATCGCTTTCATATTTACCTTCAAAAGCAATAAGAGCCATACGGTAGATCTTGGATGGGGTGAATCCGAATCTGACAAAATAGTACAGGAAGAAATCGTGCAGCTCATAAGGACCTACCTGCTCTTCTGTCTTCTGAGAGATCTTGCCGTCTTCTGTTGGAGGCAGCAACTCAGGAGAAACAGGGGTATCAACGATATCAGCAAGAGCAGATGACAGGCTCTCACTTACATCCTTTGTCCTCTTGGACTCATAAGCAACAAGATATCTGACTAAAGTCTTAGGAATAGAGCAGTTAACGCCATACATGGACATATGGTCTCCGTTATACGTAGCCCATCCTAACGCAAGCTCTGACATATCGCCTGTACCGATTACAAGTCCGCCTTCCTGATTTGCAATATCCATAAGTATCTGGGTTCTCTCACGGGCCTGGGAATTCTCATAAGTAATATCTCTTACTTCAGGATCGTGTCCTATATCTTCAAAGTGCTGCATAACAGACTTTGATATAGATATCTCACGAAGTGTGCAGCCGTATTCTTCTGCCAGACTCATGGCATTATTCTTTGTTCTTGCAGTCGTACCGAAACCGGGCATATTTATGGTAATTATACCCTTGCGGTCTAAGCCAAGCTTATCGAAAGCATGAATAGTGACAATGAGCGCAAGAGTAGAATCAAGTCCTCCGGAAAGGCCAATTACTGCTTTGCTGCAGTTGATCGCCTTAAGCCTTGTAAGGAGGCCTGCAGCCTGCATATTTAAGATATCTTCGCATCTTCTGGCAAGATCGTCGTCATTTTCCGGAACAAAGGGAGTAGAGCTTATCTTTCGCGAAGGTACTATATCCGGGATTATAGCCTCGAATTCCAGTACATTTGCGAGATCATAAGATGTGTCAGATATGAATGTGTTTGCCCTTTTCCTGTCAGAAGCAAGCCTCTCAAGATCTATATCTGCAAAAATGACTGCATTATCATCTATCCCGCCTGCGAACTTGGAAGACTCTGCCAGTATCTGACCGTTCTCGGCAATGATATCATGACCTGCAAAGACAAGGTCTTGAGTGGATTCTCCGATACCCGCATCAGCATAGATATATGCAGACATAAGCTTAGCTGACTGCATCTTAACAAGGTCGCGCCTGAAGGATGCCTTGCCGATTATCTCATCTGAGCAGGACAGATTGCATATGATCTGGGCACCTGCTGCGGCATAATCAACAGAAGGACTGTAAGGAACCCAGAGATCCTCGCAGATCTCAACGGCAAAGCCAAATCCTGCACAATTGAATACAGTCCTGCCGAAGCAGATATCATCATCTATGAATATGATCTCATCACTCTCATAAGGAGTAAAATGACGCATCTCATAGAACTCATTATAATTAGGGATATTAGTCTTTGGAACGATTCCTATGATATCACCCTTATAGATCACGGCGGCACAATTATAAAGCTTGCCTTTAACTTCAAGGGGAAGTCCCACTACCAGAATAATATTAAGGTCGGATGTCTTGCTTGCTATATCATACATCCCCTGCTTTGCCTTATCCAAAAGAGCCTTCTGACAAAACAGATCTCCACAGGTATAACCGGTTATCGAAAGCTCCGGGTAGACCAGGAGTGAGCAAGATCCTAAAGCAGCTTTCCTTGCGATACTGATAATCTCAGAAACATTGTAATCGCAATCAGCAACCTTAATCTGCGGGCTTGCGGCACCAACTCTTATAAAACCATCGCGCATATTATGTCTCCCTAGAATAATAATAACTAATTATAAAGCAAAGACATATGTTTTTCTATTGATATGCATTTCCAGAAGTAGGAGCTATTCTAAAAAAATAAAGAGCCGCGGTTGCAGCTCTTTACTTTGTTCAAATAATCTACAAGATTACTTTCTGATACCAAGCTTAGCAATAAGTGTTCTGTAACGCTCGATATCGATTGATGCGAGGTAGTCAAGAAGGTTTCTTCTCTTACCAACCATCATCAGAAGGCCTCTTCTGCTGTGGTGGTCACCCTTGTGGGTCTTGAGATGTTCTGTGAGGTGGTTGATCCTGTATGTAAGGAGAGCTACCTGAACCTCCGGTGAACCTGTATCGCCCTCAGAGAGCTGATACTCCTTGATGATTGCCTGCTTGTCGAATGATGCTGACATAAGCATTCCTCCTATAGTTTTAATACACCCGATACGAAGAAAAAGGTCGGAAGAATCCTTGATCTGCGTTATGGGCAGCCAAAGTATATTAGCATTTGAATCTTGATTTGTAAAGAGAATCGCCCGGCTGTTATGCCGGGCGACCCAAAGTATCTTAATTCAAAAGATTACTTGATGATGTGATATCTGTTGATGATAGGAGCTAGTGTGTTAGCTACTGTAGACATGAGCTTAATGAAGATATCGAGAGCAACGCCTACAACGTCCTTACGTGTATCACCAATTGTATCACCTGTAACTGATGCCTTGTGAGCAGGAGATCCCTTGCCGTGGCCTTCGAGCATGCCCTGCTCGATGTACTTCTTGGCATTGTCGAAAGCACCACCGGAGTTACCCATGAAGATAGCTCTCGGGATAGCTACGATCGTAGCACCGACTAAGATACCGCCTACGAATTCAGGTCCTAAGATAAAGCCGCCGATTACAGGAATGAGGAGTGCGAGGAGTGAAGGAAGAACCATCTTGTGGATAGCTTCCTTAGCAGCCATAGCGATCATCATGTTGTAGTCAGGCTTAGCCTTACCGTCCAGAACTTCCTGAGTCATCTGCTTATCACCAACGTCAGCCATGATCTTAGCTGAATCGATAGTGTTGTCTGTGAGCATAGCGCTGAAGTACTCAACAAGAGCACCACCAAGGATACCGCCTGCTACTACGAAGAATGAAGCAAAGTTGAGTGAGAGTCCTGTGAAGCCCTCAACTGTCGTATCTGTATAGTTACCAACGTATGCCATGATGAGGGAAACTGTAGCAAATGCTGCAGAACCGATAGCAAAACCCTTACCGATAGCTGCTGTTGTGTTACCGACTGCATCGAGCTTATCTGTGATCTTACGAACTGCAGGATCAAGGTGGCAAGCCTCTGCAAGACCGCCGGCATTATCTGCGATAGGACCGAAAGCGTCAATGGATACTGTAGCACCAACGAATGCAAGCATTCCGAGGGCAGAGATTGCGATACCGTAAGAAGAACAGATTACACCGGATACGATGAGAGCGATGATGATTACAAGTACCGGGAGAAGAACTGATCTTGAACCGACAGCGTCACCCTTTGTTACTACGAAAGCCTCACCTTCTGTGCACATCTCAGCAAGCTTCCTGGTAGGCTTGTGATCTGTAGATGTGTAGTACTCAGTAATTACGCCGATAGCAACACCTGCGATGATACCCATTACTGAGGAGATCCAGGGAGAAGCCCATCCTGCCTTGAAGCCGTAAAGCGCGAAATCCTCAGCAGGAACATTCTTGAAGATGAAGTAAGATACAACACCGCCGAATACAACTGTGCATCCTGCAGAGATCCAGGTTGACAGGTCGAGCTCCTTAGAAGGGTTGTCGCTCATCTTCTTGATGTTTGCAAGTCCGAGACCGATAAGGCATCCTACAAGACCGCATCCTGCAAGGATTACAGGGAATAATGTTGTTGCCTTGAAGACAGTCTCAGAAACAGCTGCGTTGTGTGTCTGATAGAGAGTGACTGCGATCATAACTGAAGCAGACATTGTAGCAACGAATGATTCGAGAAGGTCTGAGCAGTTACCTGCGATATCGTTAACGTTATCACCGATAAAGTCAGCAATAGTGTTAGGGATTCTGGAGTCATCCTCAGGAAGGTCGTGACGGAGCTTTCCTAAGATGTCAGAAGAGATATCTGCAGCCTTCGTATAGTTACCACCGGCAACACGGTTGAACATAGCTACGATGGAACAACCGAGAGAATATGTGGATATTCTCATAACGAAAGGATTGCACTTGAGATTAAGGAAGAATCCCTGGCTTACTGCATCGTGGTTGATATCACCGAATACAAGAAGAATAGCAAGGAATCCGAACATACCAAGAGCCTGAACAGCAAGTCCGCTTATGGAACCGCCGCAAAGAGCAACCTTAACTGTCTCACCAATAGACAGGCTCTCTCTGGCCTTGTTAGAAGTACGAACATTAGCATATGTTGCGCTCTGCATTCCGAGTATACAAACGATGGAGCTCATCAGAGCACCGATAACGAATGTGATACCGCATGTCTTCTCAACGAATAATGTGAAGACAACTGCTACACAGGCAACTACTATGCCGATACTCTTAAATTCCGTCTTAAGGAAAGTCTGGGAGCCGGAACGGATGATTCCGGACAGTTCGATCATGTCATCTGTTCCCTCAGGCATCTTCTTAATACGGAAGTAGTTGTAAGCGATATAGATCATTGTGAGAATGACTACACCGAGTACGATCAACCAAGATGTCATTGTAGGCATAATTGGTCCCCTCCTTATTAAAATATATTTACACAAACATTGAGATTATATACATAATGAATTAGTTTGGCAATCAAAATATTTAAATTCTAAATGCCAAAAGATCAATGTTATTAGAGGGTAACAACAGTCAGATCATTCCTCAATAAGAGACCTTACAAACAGATCAGGATCAAAATCCACGAGGTCCTCTGCTCCCTCGCCTAAACCTGCTAAAACAATAGGCTTGTGGGATACGAAGGCAGTAGCGATAGCAACGCCTCCCTTGGCACTGCCGTCAAGCTTGGTAATGCCGATATAATCCAGATCGACAGCTTCGCCAAAGCTCTCAGCCTGGATAACTGCATTCTGACCTGTGGTTGAATCAATTATAAGCAGAGACTTTATAGAAGCCTCCGGAGCCTGTCTTGCGATTATCCTGTATATCTTGGACAGCTCATCCATAAGATTCTTCTTGTTATGAAGTCTTCCTGCCGTATCAACGATAAGAAGGTCTGCCTTGCGGGCAACAGCGGCATTAACCGCATCGAAAACAACAGCCGCAGGATCTGCGCCGTCTGTTCCCTGGGATATAACTGTGGTGGAAGTCTTCTCTCCCCAGGCCTTAAGCTGCTCTACTGCGGCAGCCCTGAAGGTATCAGCTGCGGCAAGTATGACCTTTTTGCCTTCCTTCTTATATCTCAAAGCCAGCTTGCCTGCAGTCGTTGTCTTACCTGTGCCGTTGACACCGACCATAACGAGGATATTTAGCTTGCCATCCTCTAGTTCTATAGCCTGCTTAGGTCCCAAGATCTCACACATACAGTCAGTTACAGATTTAAGCACCGCTTCCCTGCTGTCGTCACCTGTCTTCCTGATGTTATCTTTGACACGGTCTATTATATGTGCACTTGCCTGAACACCGCAGTCAGAACGGACCATAAGCTCCTCGAGGTCATCTAGCATGTCGTCATCGAAATGCCCGGTGCCTGCTGCGATCCTGGTAAACCCGTTACCAAAAAACTTGCGTGTATTCTCAAGACCTCTTTTAAATGCGTCGAATAATCCCATTATTTAAGCTCCATAGACAAAATCTTTGATATACCGCGCTCCGCCATTGTAACGCCGTACATCTGATCGCAGGCCTCCATTGTACCCTTACGGTGGGTAACGATGATGAACTGGGACTTAGTGCAGTAACGTCTGACAAAGCCTGCGTACTGAGAGACGTTAACATCATCAAGGGCAGCATCTACCTCATCCAGGATAACAAAGGGCGACGGCTTAAGCTGCAGTATGGCAAACAGAAGCGCAATGGCTGTAAGACATCTCTCTCCGCCAGACAGAAGAGACAGGTTCTTAAGAGATTTTCCCGGCGGCTGAGCCTTGATATCGATGGCGCAGTTCAATACATCATCATTCTCAAAGTAGATCTCACATGTACCACCGCCGAAAAGGTTTGCAAATACATCCTTGAAGTTTGTATTAATTGTCTCAAAATGTTCAACAAGCTGAGTCCTCATCTCTGTAAGGAGCTCATTTATTACCTTCTCAAGGTCTTCTTTGGCCTTAAGAATGTCATCTCTCTGGCCTGTCATGAAATCCAGCCTCTCAGACAGTTCCTTAAACTCTTCAATGGAATTAAGGTTTACAGGACCTAACTGCTTGATCTTATTCTTGAGAGTCTGGATACGCTTTTGCTGTTCAGCAGGCTTCTCAACAGGAGAGCATGAATCCTTAACATTATCGTAAGTAACCTCATAGTCTTCCCAAAGCTTGTTCTTATCCATGTCGATCTCTGTAAAATACTTATCGTACTTTGCAGTAAGGGAATTAAGCTTGGTCTGGAGATTGCTTATAGCATCCGTGCTGGATCTCAGTCTGTCGCTGAATGAAGCGATCTTGGAATTGATCTCTTCTCTTTCCGAAGCAAGCTTTGCTATCTTTTCCTCAAAGACCTTCTCTTCCTTGGTCACTTTCTCGATCTGCTTGTCGTAGCCGATTACTTCCTTGCCAAGGTTATCGTAAGACTTTCTGATCTCTTCTATCTCATTATTACGCTCAGAGATGGAGTCATTACAGCCTTTGATCTGACCCTGGATGTGCTTGATGAGATCCAGGATACCGTTACGCTCTGCGATCTTACGCTCAGCAGATGAAGATGCTTCGTTCATCCGGCTCCTGATCTTATCTATCTTGGAGTTAAACTCCCTTGCAGCCTCATTACCCTCTTCGATGCTCTCACGGTAATCAGCAAGCTGATCTGAGATCTCTTCTTCGATACGGGTAAGTTCCTCGATATCCTCTTCGAGTCTGATCTTATCCTTGGAGCATATACCGATATTCTCCTCTATTGTGGTGCGGCTCTCCTTGAGCTCATTTAGCTTAGCTTCAATATTGTGGTACTCGGACTCAGCCTTGACCTCTTCAAGCTGAAAATACTTGAGCTGCTCCCCCAGCATGGCAAGCTCTCTTTTGAGAGTGCCGATAGTATCGTCAACTTCCTGGCGCTGGGATTCTGACTCTGTCAATTTAGCATCAAGCTTATCGATAGAAGCCTGAAGCTTACTGATCTCCTCAGATCTTCCAAGAATGCCAACTCCACTCTTCTTAATGCTTCCTCCTGTAAGAGATCCGCCGGGGTTAACAGAGTCACCTTCCAGAGAGATTACTTTGACCTGATGCCTGACCTTGGAGGCTATCCTTCGTGCGGAATCGAGATCGTCAGATACGATTATCCTGCCAAGGAGATTAGATACAATGTCTCTGATATCCGAGTCGCAGTTTACAAGATCAGCTGCAACACCGATAAATCCGCTGTCACGCTCTGCATTGCGCAGCAGGTCGTCATCTACGTACCTTGGACCGATATTCTCTATAGGAAGGAAAGTAACACGTCCAAGCCTTTTGTTCTTAAGCACATCAATAAGATAAGATGCATCATCTTCTGTCTTGGTGACCACATTATGGATAGCATTACCGAGAGCGATCTCTATCGCTGTGTGGTATTTCTTGTCAGTGTCTATGAGATCGCCCATAACGCCGACTATCCTGGATCTGACACCTGAGTCATCCTCAGCTTCCGACAAAAGTCTCTTAACTGATTCAGCATAACCTTCCTTACGACGTTCAAGATCCTTAAGTGTTCTTAATTTGGATTCCTGTGAGAGGAGCTCTCTGTTATTTGTATCGAATATCTGATTGAGCTTGACCTGTCTGCCTCTTGCTTCCTCGAGTTTGGCATTGCGGACTTCAATATCAGATAAGACTTCCTTTGTCTTGGCACCTATCTCATGCCATGCTTCATCCTTGCTCTTGAGTTCAGCCTCAAGATCCTTGGCAGAATCCTTGCCCTGAGACATAGATTCCTGCAATTCTCTTATTTTTGAATCGAGAGCTTCTATCTTTGCAGATGCTTCTACTTTTTTATTTCTGGCATCGTAGAGCTTATCAGTTATGCCCTTAGCCTCATTATCCAGCTTGAGCCTGTCTGTCTCAGACTGCTCAAACTCCTTAGTTAATTCAGCCATCTCACTCTGGAGCTTATCAGCCAGCTGCTTAAACTCATCTGCCTGCTTTAATACAGCATCACTCTTCTCTTTCTTGGCACTAAGATCCTGTTCGAGAGCCTGCTTTTGTTCTTCTAACAGCTGGATCTCAGCCTCTGTAGAACCGATCTTCTGCTCTGCCTGATGCTGTCTCTCCTGAGACAGTTTCTTCTCAGTAAGGAGATCATGCTCCTTCTCGGTAAGATCAGATAAGAGTTGTCTGTTATCTTCTATTTCGTCTTCTAGAGATTCACTTCTCTCCAGGATCTCCTGATTGGACTTACGCAGATCAAGATACCTGTCTTCCTGCTCCTTGATCTCAGCCTCTAACTGTTCCTTGACTGTAGCCGAATCACCTATTGCATTGCTTGCTTCAGTAATCCTGTGTACCAGGAGGTTTATCTCAGAGGTCTTAAGTTCCTCGTATGCCTTATGGTATTCTCTTGCCTTGCCTGACTGTTCCTCCAAAGGGCCTTTTCGCTCTTCAAGCTCGCCCAGGATATCGTTGATCCTGACAAGGTTTTGCTCAGTGGAACTAAGCTTGCGTTCAGCTTCTTCCTTCCTGACCTTGTATTTAACGATACCGGATGCTTCCTCAATGACCCTGCGCCTGTCCTCGGACTTAGTGGATAAGATCTCATCGACCCTGCCCTGTCCTACAATGGAATAGCCGTCTTTGCCAAGGCCCGTATCAAGGAATAAAGCCGTAACATCCTTAAGTCTGCAATTAACCTTATTGATCTGATACTCAGACTCACCCGATCTGTAGAGTCTGCGGGTAACCTGGATCTCCGGGAAATCGTAATTTAAGAAATGGGTGGAATTATCGAATGTAATGGTTACTTCGGCATAGTTCATTGCTTTACGGGTAGATGTACCGCTAAAGATAACGTCCTCCATCTTGCCGCCACGCAAAGACTTGACGCTCTGCTCGCCAAGCACCCATCTGATCGCATCAGTCACATTAGATTTACCACTGCCGTTAGGTCCGACAACTGCGGTCATACCCTTGTCGAACTCAAGCACAGTATATTCAGGGAAGGATTTGAATCCCTGTAGTTCCAATTTCTTTAGATACATAACGACCTATTATATCACAGGTTTACGTGTGGATAACGTTCCTGATAAACCTCTATAGCTTTCCTTGCCCCTTTTTGTTCAGCATCTTTCTTAGAATGCCCCACAGCCGTTGCCAGAACCTCGTCATCGCAGAAGACAGCTACTTCAAACTCCTTCTGATGAGCAGGTCCTCTCTCATCCAAAACCTCAAAACGGATGACATGCCTCTCGCCTCTGATCTGGGCAAGCTCCAGGAGCCTGCTCTTGTAATCCAGGAAAATCTCGCCGTTTACAGCTTTACTAATGATGCCGGAAAGATTGTTCAAGATACAATCGCGGGCTGCTTCAAAGCCGCCGTCAAAATATACGGCTGCAATAACAGCTTCGAAACAATCAGCCAGTGT
>AUXO017496866.1_pt1 | contig 16768 bp, 15 predicted proteins | sample 768731 | NCBI WGS metagenome assembly AUXO01 (sample SAMN02715735, study PRJNA202380) | gut metagenome | biome: sheep rumen | host: Ovis aries | place: New Zealand: Palmerston North
TTCTGAGCCCTGCAGGGCCATCTGCCATAACTATAGTGCCTATCCCCTTTTCTTTCAGAACGTCCGATGTTTCACCTGCCGCACCGGCAACACTCTTGCCTGCATTTCCGATGATAGCCTCGAAACCGCCCTTACTCTTAAACTGTCCGAGATTAAGGTAGATAAGCTCTTCTTCAGAAATTTCTTCAAGAACCGGCTCTATCTTTTCCTCATGGTCATATGATATAAGTTCAGTATTAATATCTGCTTTGCCAAATGAAATGACCGGCAGGTCATTTGGCACATCCCAGACAGCCGGGGTATCCGGCTTCCAGTCGGCATAATCCACTTTGAGAAGATTGCCGCGAAGCTTTCTTGTAACTATCTCTTCCTCTATATTAATAACAGCAACCGGCGAAGTATCTGTGCTGCTGTTTCCAAGTCTGATGAGATACTTTCCCGCTTCAAGTATATAGGCAGCGTCCTCTGTACTGTATGAGGAAATGTCACGCAACTTAAACTCTACCTTTAATTCCTCTGAATCTCCAGGAAGAAGCGTATTTGTCTTGGCAAATCCTGCAAGAGTCTGATACGGCTGATCCAGCTTTCCCGAAGGAACTGAAACATAAAGCTGCACCACCTCCTTACCGCTTATTTTACCTAAGTTAGTAACCTTTACTTTTACTTCTGCATTTTCACCATTCTTTGACACTCCCAGACATGAAATGTCAAAATCAGTAAAGCTTTTTCCAAAGCCAAACGGAAAGAGTGCTTTCTTACCGACGCTGTCAAAATACCTGTAACCAACGTAAATGCCCTCTGTATATCTTGTATCATCTTTATTTCCAAATTCACCTACCGTCGGGTAATCCTCCCACTTTGTCCATGTGGTGGTAAGCTTTCCTGACGGGTTCGCTTTCCCGAGTAAAACGTCACCAAGTGCATTTCCGGCTTCTACACCAAGCTGTGAGAGAATCAGTATATTCGGGACATCAAGAACAGGAGTAAGGTCGACCGGTCCTCCCACATTCAGGACAAGCATAACCTTCTTATACTTATTCTTTATCTCAAGTATATCCCTGACTTCGGTATCACTTAGAAGTACGTCCCCTTTTACTGCCTGTCTGTCGCTTCCTTCACCGGAAATACGTCCAAGAACGTAAATCGCTGCATCTCCCTCTCCGTCAATCGGTATACTGTACTCAGGTTCAGGCATAACAGCACCCATAAACTCATAGATGGCATTTCCACCCATCTTCTTTGCCTTTTCTTTTAATTCTTTTACAAAATCCTTATATGCCTTATCAAGTATTCCGTCATATTCATCAAGCCACTTTTTTGTAGTTATGGTAAAACCCGCCTCGGTCAGTCCTTCCTCGACATTTACCGAAAATCTCGAATTAACTTCACCGGACCCGGTTCCGCCTTTTATAGTATGCCTTGCACCACTTCCGTAAAGCGCCACCTTTCCCGGTTCTTCTATCGGGAAATCTCCGTTTGACTTAAGGAGCACCATACATTCCGCAAGATGCTCACGAAGCATTTTTAAATGTTCTTTTTCATAAGCTAATAATTCCACTGTAATCCCTCCTGTACTGACAATTATTTTTCAATCGTTATGTTCATGCTTCCTGTTCTGTAACCGCCAAGATCGAGCGATACAAACTTAAAACCTATCTCCTTAAACTTTTCATAAATCATTTCTCTCATCGGACTAGCAGCAATCTTTGCTATATCTTCACCCGGCACTTCAATCCGCGCCAGTTTCCCGTGAATCCTCACTCTTTCAGATAAAAAGCCATGCCCGATAAGGAATTCCTCGGCTTCATCCAGCATACTTAGTTTTTCCTCTGTAATCTCTTCGCCGTAAACAAAACGTGAGGCAAGGCAGGCATATGCAGGTTTATTCCATGTAGGAAGCCCCAGATACCTTGAGATATCCCTGATCTCTTTTTTAGTTAACTCTGCCTCCCTGAGAGGGCTTACCACTTTCAGTTCCGATACTGCTTTAAGCCCCGGTCTGTAGTCTCCCAGATCATCCATATTTGACCCTTCGGCTACGTACTTTATTCCCTCTTCCTTTGCAGTCTTTATTATCTCACTGAAAATGCCCCGTTTACAAAAATAGCATCTATCCGGTGCATTTTCCTTAAACTCTTTAATGGAAAGCGGATCAACCTTAATAAGTCTGTACCTTATTCCCCTCTCCCTGCAGAACTCTTTTGTGAATTCTATCTCCATTTTAGGAATTGAAGCATCCTCTCCGGTTACTGCAAGTACTCCATCGGAAAGAACCTCTTTTGCTACCGTAACAAGAAGTGACGAATCAACACCTCCGGAAAATCCCACTGCAAGTGTACCGAGTGAACTGATATATTCCCGGAGTTTAGCAAGTTTCATCTTTTCCTCATCATTTATCATAAAGTTTTCTATTAAATCTCCCATCGGCTTACGCTCTCCTTTTAACACTTATACTGATCCAAGGAAATCAAAGCATTTCCAAATTCATATTCACTTCTATCGGTAATCCGGCAGAACTTAGACCGGGTATAATAAAAAACGCAAACCGAAGTAATACCCAAATCCGGTTCACTCCGATTTGCGTTTTTATGATTACTCCTCAAACAGCGGAGTGGAAAAATACCTTTCAGCCGTATCAGGAAGAACAGTTACAACCGTTTTCCCGGGTCCTAATTTTTCAGCAAGCTTTATTGCTGCCGCAACATTTGTTCCGCTTGATATACCGCACATAAGGCCTTCTTCTCTCGCAAGTCTCTTGGCTGTACTAATCGCTTCTTCATCAGTTACTATATAGATATCATCATAAATGTTCTGATTAAGTATATCCGGTACTATGCCATCACCTATACCCATCTGAAGATGAGTTCCTATGTTGCCTCCTGCAAGTATCGCTGCATTTTCAGGCTCAACAGCCCAGATTTCTATATCGGGATACTGAGCTTTAAGGACTTCACCTATTCCCGTTATAGTTCCTCCGGTTCCGATACCGGAACAGAATCCATCTATGGAGCCTGCTATCTGTTCCATAATTTCAAGTGCAGTATGGTTTTTATGTGCGAAAAGATTATTAGGATTGGAAAACTGCTGAGGAACAAAAACCTTAGGATTTTCTTCCTGCATTCTGAGTGCCGTTTTAAGGCACTCATCAATGCATTTACCTATATCTCCATCATCGTGAATAAGGATAACCTCTGCACCGTAGTGCTTAACTATCTTTCTTCTTTCCTCACTCACTGAATCCGGCATAACAATTATAGTCTTATAGCCTCTTACTGCGCCAACAAGAGCAAGCCCTATACCCTGATTTCCGCTCGTCGGTTCAACTATTATAGTATCTTCTTTAATGATTCCTTCTTTTTCAGCAGCAAGAATCATATTCAGAGCAGTCCTTGTTTTTATGGAGCCACCTATATTTACCCCTTCGAACTTAACGTATATTTCTGCCCCGCCTTCCGGCGCCATTCTGGAAAGTCTTATAACAGGCGTATGCCCCACAGCCTCAAGCACATTATTAAATACCATGATCAACCTCTTTGCCACTTATTTTTTGTATATCTTCTTGATTATATTACTACACGGTCTAATAATGCAATTCTATTTATGAATATTTGCCTCTTTCTTTACACCATTTCCATTTCCTTTTTTCTTAGCCGGTTGCACCTGAGCCTGTACCTTAGGATTATGACTCTTAACTTACGGTATCTGAAACACTTTTATCCAGAATAATTCTGATCCTTGTTCCAAGCTCTGTTCTTGAAAGCACCTCAAAATGTCCCTTATGCTTTTCAACTATCCATTTTGCTATGGAAAGTCCCAGTCCCGTTCCCTGAATATCTCTTGTTTCATCCGAGCGGTAAAACCTGTCAAACATATGGTTCACATCCATAGATGACATTCCGATTCCCGTATCCTGAACCTCGATAAATGGACTGCCTGTTTCATCTTTACCTGCCCTCAGCCTTATCTCGTCGCCTTCTTTTGTATACTTGGCAGCGTTATCCACAAGTATCCTTACAGCCTGCTTAAGCATGGCAAGGTCAGCATTTATATATATTTCCGTCTCATACGGCACATATTTATACACGTGTGCTTCGTCTATCATAAGAGATTCTTCGTATATCTCGTTGACAAGACTTCCCAGCGGTACATTTTCAAAATGGAGTACATTTCTTCCGTTATCGCCTCTGGCAAGGAAAAGCAGCTGTTCCACAAGGTGACTCATGTGATCCGATTCATTCTTAATAGCCGTGATCGACTCATCAAGAATCTCGGGATCGTCCTTCCCCCAGCGGTCAAGCATATTGGCATAGCCTTGAATCACCGCAATAGGGGTTCTTAGTTCATGTGATGCGTCATCCACAAAACGGCTCTGCTGCCTGTTTGATTCCTGCATGCGGTGCAGCATGTTGTTGATTGCATTCTCTATACCCTGCAGATCTTCATTTCCGAGTGAAATGTGCTGCTCTTTCTCCGGTGAAATCTTCGTAATGGCATCCTCTATCATATGATAGTTTTCACCTTCAAATGAAATATCACTCATGATTGCCGCCTTTTCAGCAAGCTCATCGAGAGGGCTTAAAATCTTCTTTATCCTCTTATGGTCAGCATAATATGAAAATATCAGATTTATAATCTGGAAAATAATAACCACTATAAGAACATCGATGATAAAGTAAATCGCATTTACCGGATTCAGCCTCAGAACCTCTTTCCCATCCTCATAAACTAAATATCTGATTGAATCAAAAGTTTCTTCAGTAACTATAAACTTTCTTTTATTTCCAAGTACAAATTCGCCCAGCCCCCTGTATTCTTCCATAACAATCCAGCCTATGGAAAGAGCCAGAACAAGAACAATATTACTTGCGAAGAAAAGCCCCATTTTCTTACTTATTAGTTGAAAATGAAGCTTTCTTGCAATTGATGACATTTTTTTATTTTTCTTTTTTATTGTATTATCATTCATTTTACGATATCCCTATGATAAAAGCATATTTTCAGTGTCTGCTCCTAATGACATATCCTACGCCGCGCACAGTCTCTATCATCTTGACCTTGTATACCTCATCAATTTTCGATCTGATATATCGCACATAAACATCTATTACATTTGTTTCGCCAACATATTCATAACCACAGACTTTTAACAGGAGGGCATCTCTGCTCATAACAATATCCTGATTTGAGAGGAGTGTTTCAAGCAGAATAAATTCTCTGTTGGTAAGAATTATATCATCATCTTTAAATGTAACCCTGTGCCGCGGTACATCAAGGAAAAGGTCTCCCCATGAAAAGCCCTCTTCACTGATTACCATCTGCTTACCCTCGCCTCCGCCGAAATGTTTAAGCGCAACACGGATTCTGGCAAGCAGTTCCTCTATGGCAAACGGCTTGGTAATATAATCAACAGCTCCGGCATCCAGTCCTGCGACCTTGTCCATCACTGCATCCCTTGCAGTAAGAAGGATGACCGGAGTCTGCTTTTCTTTATTTATGCGGCGCAGTACCTCAAGTCCATTAAGACCGGGAAGCATAATATCGAGAAGTATGAGGCTGTAGTCTTTTTCAAGCGCAGCTGCTGCAGCATCCCTGCCGTTATATACTTTATCAACCTTGTAGCCTTCGTGAAGAAGTTCAAGTTCCGTAAATCTCGCCAGTTTTTCATCATCTTCAACAATTAAGATACTCGCTTCCATCCATTACCTCACTTATTAAATCTTGTCGAATTCATCCTTAACTTTTTCTGTAAGGTCACTAGCCTTTTCCATCACTTTGTTTACTTCGTTATTTGTCTTTTCATCTTTTCCGACTATCGAGTATCTACACTCAAAGAAAAGTGAAATGATCATCACTATAAGAATAATCTCCCAGAGCATAAAAAGTGCTATCACCGCAAGCCAGAGCGGTATGTTTATTACGACCTCGCCCTTATGTGTTACTACAGCATTGTTATCTCCAAGGTATCTTATACCTCTTTTTACTACTCTCTTAAACTTTGTTCCAAATGTCTCTTCGCCGGCTGCACTGTTTCTTCTCTCACTCTTTACAGGAAGCTGGTACTCACCGCTTACACTGGATTCTTCCTTCACCGGATCAGGGCTCTTAACCTTCCCGTTTTTCTCAAGAATCACCATAGCATCAAGTAAGTCGCCATTTGCCTCTTTAAGCGCGTCCTTTGCTTCTTCGTAAGTTACATTTGCTCTCTGTCTTAACTTTTCAACTTTTTCAAAATCATCCATCTTTCTTTACCTCGCTTTATTATTACTTTTGTTTGCTGTGATGAGTATAATATAAAGCCCCAAAATTAATTGGTCTTTTAAGAAAGATTAAAAACAGATTAAAAATTAATGTCTTTTACGTCTATTTTTACCAAGATTCTCATAGAACTTTTTCTTTTCCATATACAGCATTTCGTCAGCAAGTTTGTATGCTTTTTCGACAGAACCGTCTTTTTCTTTCATGGAATAACCTATGGCACAGGTGTAAGGAGTCTCTGCAACTTTACTTCTTATAGTCTCTATCAGTGACTTTACCTCATCCTCTTCCTGATCCATACATAGAATCACATATTCATCTCCGCCTATTCTGTATAGCCTCTGGCCACGCACAAGGGAATTGTGGAAGCAGTCTGCCAGTGTCTTTAAAGCTATGTCACCTGCCGTGTGTCCTTCCTTGTCATTTATCTTTTTAAGCCCGTTCATATCCATTGTTATGACTGCCGAAATTGAATTTTCATACTTATCGCAATCAGAATAATAACTCTGACGATTAAGCAGCTGTGTCAGAGGATCGCACTTTGTGTACTGCTGCAATAAATACACATAATAAACCAGCGTATCTATCGCTATCGTAACATAAAACCAGTTTTCATCGGAGTCTTCGGCAAATAACGGAGCAATAAGACAGACTGATGAGGTGATAACAATAAAAACCAGAAGGACATAATCATTCCCGTAATTCCTTCTTCTTTTGAAAAGATGTATGAAAAAGTAAATAAGATAAAATGCATTTACTACATATGGAAAGAAGCCAAGCGGTCCTCTTTCAAAATGATTATCTAAAGAAAAGCCAAAAACTATTCCGGTTTTAATAGAGGCAAATGAAAGTATCACGTTAATTACAGCCAGGATATAAAACCACTTTTTCTGCACAGGGAAAAGTATCAGTACCATATACATGATAATGAAAGTAACAAGGCTGTAATTAAATGCACTAAGAACAGATCTAGCTATAGAAAAGGTACTTAAATTGCCAAAATATGTCTCAATATAACTGGAAATCGAATATATAAGAAGCATAACATTTGTAATAAAAATCCGGCGCACCATGTCCTGATCAAGGTGATTATCTGAATTTAAAAGAATAGTTATACTTACTATAAGGATCAATAATGTCCAGTTGTCTGTAATGAAATTGTATAAAGCCATTATTTATTCTCCCCATATTTCCACACTCGTATCTATAATACTATAAATAGACTAATTCATCAATGTAATTGGGCTTTATTAATAATTCATTCCATCCGGTACAGTTATCACATTACTAAAATCAGCATTCATAAGATTATATCTGCTTATAAATGTCTGGAAACCGTAATACTCAAAATTGTCGGTGTCAAATCTGAACATTTTATTGAGCGGTGATTTCGGCGATATACTGAGTAAAGGAATATCCGGCTTTTCTTCGCCCGTCCCGACAGGCCCCCGCAAAAAGAGCCTTTGCGGCCCAAGGAGATAGTCATCAGGCTTTGTCATAAAATTTTCATTTCCAAGAAAATCAGCAATGTCAAGATCAGGATTGATTGAGATTCCAAGTTCTGATGCCGCACTTAGAATATCCTCAAACTCTACGTTATTCATATCGGGTTTCGGCTCAAAAACCACCCTTATCTTCTTTGCCTCACCGATTTCGTTTTCATTTAAAGAATCAACATGTGGAAAGTAGATTACCTTTAAATCAGAATAATAACCCGAATTGTCATTTAGAAAGAACTGGAGTATTCCCTGCTTTGGAAGCTGTGATTCCTCATCAAGCTCCGAAAGATTTATCTGGAAGAAGAAATTCATTTCCTTCCCATCCCTTGTTACGGGCGGATTCACGCCCGCCTCCCTATAAGGAAAGCCTCCAAGCCTGCTTCCGCTGTAATAAGGCATATCATTTTCAAGTCTTATTTTAAATGCAGGCACCAGCCTTTCCCCGCTGATTTTTTTATATATCTTCCTTATATCATTCGCCGTAGGAAGCTCTGCCGTCCTCTTTATGGTTATATCATCAAGTCTTCTTTTTAAAAAACCGGAAGCAAAAATAGCTATGCCTGATACAAACATAAAACCGAAGAGCACAAAAGTCCCGGTTATATCACGGGCATCATAATCAGAATTTCCGACGATATCCTTAATGGCAAAAAGCAGCATAATGAGTCCGAACCCCATTATTATTACGGCGATAAAATGAATCCCACCGTAAAATGTCCCGCGAAATGCATTGATGATGACGGACATTCCGGCATAAAGAGTAATAGTAAAAAACAGGAATATGGTTATGTCATTAAAGCCCGGTTCTGCAGCTCTTCTTATCATGGTAAGCGCCCCTGCCACAATGAAAAACATCGAAACAAGAGAAATAAGCCCGCCAAAAATGAGCATGAATATTCTCAGTGCCGTAGGTCTGTGATTCAGCTTATACCACTTAAGCCCCTTAAATCTAAGAACCTTTTCACTTATTTCTTCTATACTTACCTTATTATTATGAAACCTTTTCACCTGGTAATATGCTTCATTTATATTGATAAGCTTATGATCAAAACGCCTGCCGCCATATATTACAGACATTTTAATATCATCTCCGTTTTGAGTGATACTGAGTGACAGTCTGTCATTTCTATAGTTAAGGTTTTGGGTTGCCCGGTCAAAACCCAGTCTTTCAGCAGGAATACTCTTATTCAGTTTTTCAAATACTTCAGCTAAATCCTTCATGTTCTTTATTATTACCCCTCGATTATGCAAAGTGATAATGATAATCAACGTCATTTATACAAAATGCACAAATAAATTTGTGCATTTTTAAGTCAAGAATATTAATATCTTCTCTTGAAAAACCTTTTACATGGATATATAATGTGAACAAAATATGAACAAAGTATGAACACTAAAATAATATTTTGTAAATCATTTTTATATTTTGATTTTTTGTGAAAACGCTTGCAATTTTTTGGTTTGATTATTCGTGGAGGTTAAAAAAATGATAAAGCGTGAACAAACAAATAACAAAGGTTTCAGTTTGGTTGAGCTGATAGTTATCATTGCTATAATGGCGATACTTGCTGTTTCTATCAGCCTTGCTATAATGGGATATATGGAGAAAGCAAGAATGTCCAAGGATGTATATAATGCAGGCTTGATAAAAAATGCACTTGCCAGTTACGATTATCCCAGTGATTTTCAGGGCAGGGACGTTGAATATGTGGATCCTGTAACAAAAGTAAAAGAACACTATGAAAGAGGCTGGGTATATGTTGATAAGGATGAGATAAGATGTTCTGACCCAAGTACATGTATGGCAATGATCAACTTTGGTCTTGTCCATGTAAGTCCTGAATCAGAAGCCAAGATCGCTGAATGTGAGCAGCTGCCTCAAAATAAATGGTGGTTCCCATCAAAGGGTGACGGAGACTTTTTCCGAAGATCAGATATCAATGAATATGTTTTCAAAAATAATCTCAGGGTAAATGCCAGAAGATCCTGGAATACATATCAGCTTGATGTATATATGGATGATACAGAGTGGCTTTCCATGGGCGCAAGCGCATCAAATACTGAAAGAACAAGCGGACACTCAAAAGACGCCGAAACAGCGCAGTATTTCTATGAGCAGCTTGGTTTCGCTAATGCCAAGATAACACCTATAGGCGCTCAGCATAAAGGAGACTAGCAGTTCCTTGGTGTTGCAGCCTCTGTTATGGCAAGAACCGACTCATTTTCAGAAACCATAAGCCCTGCTTGAATTCCGGCAAGCAGGGCTTTATCATTGTGTAGCCTACATATATATCTTCGGAATAAAAATTTCTTTCAAGATCACCGAATCCTAAAACGCGGTATTCACAAACAGCGGACTTATCGCCATAGATAATGCAAGAATTATTGAAATAATTCTATTCCTCATCTTGTTTCTCTTCCTCATAATCTTCTTTTAATCTGTTTCTTTCTGCCCTCATCGTAAGTATCTTTAAAACCATTACCCTGATAAAATCAAGAATAGCAATAATTACAAGAATAGTCCACACAGGATTAACATATTTATATATCTTTTGATATACAGTTGATATTCTCCCCGTAACAACAGGTACAAAATGAACCTCTTCATAATCAGTACCAAGCGTAGACTCTTTGAACGAAACTTTGCCATAAGGATCCGTAACCACACTCCATCCGTCTACTGTTGGTTTAAACAAAACAACACCACACTGAATGGCACTTATCCCCTGCATACGGTAATTGAGATCGACAATCTCTTTCCAGTCCCACGATGGATTTATAAAAAGATCAGTCTCACTGTCCATTGTAAGAAGGTAATCTGAAAATGTGGCATCATAACATATGGTATAAGATATAACCATATCACGCCCATCTATTTTAACATGATCTGCCGGAATGATTCCATCTCCGGCAGCATAATCATCATCCTCCACCACAGGAATCAGATTTGTCTTTACATAATCAGATATGTAATCTCCATTATTATCTATAAAGACGGCAAGATTCTCACCCAGTTTCCTGTCATCATAATAATCAAGACTGAGAAGTATGTAAATATTATTTTCTGCAGCAACAGCCTTTGCTTCTTTTATAAGCCTTTCTCTTTCATCGCCCTCCACGACAAATGCCTCTTCTGCATAGGCTATAAGCCGTGCACCTCCTTCTGCCGCTTCCCTGACAGTCCGCTTAAGATAATCGGCATTTTCCTCATAGTCCGCGTCCTCCGAAGAAGGATTCTCATAATAAGGTTTCTGCGGCCCGGAAGCGTAAGCCATTTTTATTTCATTATCATAAACCGGTGAAGTGTGGTATCTCACCATACCAAGCATAAAAACCAGTAGACACGGAAGCAGGAACAGTCCTCCTCTTATATACGCCTTCTTATCTTTTCTGTTAAGAAGCACATAGATAAGTATGGAAGGGATAAATGCAACGATGAAACTTATAAAGTAATCACCGAAGTAAGCCTCACTCTGTATCAGCCATTTATTACCGAACTGCGTTGTGGAAAGATTAAACTGCTGTCCGAAAATGAATCGTTCAACCAAAACCCTGAGAAACGGAAAAAGTGTGATAGAGAACAGTCCTCTACCACACTTTAAATATATTCTATCCATCAAAAACGGAACTGACACACCAAGTGTCAGAACTATAAGCAGGAATATGGATGATATATGAAGCAATGCATCATAACCACCCAAAAAATCCTGATAACGTATTTCTATGGAAGTAAGGAGCAGGAATATGAAAATGCCCCACTCCGTTTTTCTTTCCATAGTTCTTTCATAAAAAATAAAGCATGTCAAATAAATCCAGGGGGAAATTGTATATATAAATTCATTTTCCCCTGTGAAATGCGGAAGTATTAAAAAGACACATCCCGTAAGAAGGATGATAAGTCTAAATATTTCTTTCTTATTCTTCAACATTTTCCTCAAGATACTTAACAATATCACCAACCGTACGAAGTGTTGGGATCACACGGTCAGGTACTTCTATATCAAATTCATCCTCGAAAGCTGCAACGATACGGATAACTTCAAGCGAGCTAAGTCCAAGATCATCAATAAGCGCGCTGTCCTCTGTTATCTCACTGTCACTTTCTACATACTCCTCAAGAATAGCTATAGTTCTTTCTAACATTTCTTTATTCTCCTTTTAGTTTATTATTTATTAACCCGTGCGGGCTTACTTCTGTGGAATGTTCTTATATCTTACAATCTTTTTGCTGGTGTTCTTTATAAACTCAGTATCACGAAGCACCACTCTTGCAACCTGCTTATATACAGGTCGTCCTTCGTTAACCTTCTTCATGAGTTCTTCAAAGTATTCATTATTACCCATGTACTCTTCTTCAGGGAATATCTCGGCAACGATAACATTGTCCTTCTCATAAACAAGGACTTCATTAACCGCCTCATCCACATGGAAGTCATTTTCTATCTCTTCCGGAGAGATATTCTCGCCGTTACTGAGAATGATAAGATTCTTCATTCTGCCTGTAAGGAAGAGGAAGCCATCGTCATCAACGTATCCTATATCGCCTGTGCAGTACCATCCATCCTTAAGAACTTCAGCCGTTACTTCAGGATCCTTATAGTATCCCAGCATATTAACCGGGCCTTTAAACTGGACTTCTCCTTCAGAAGAGATTCTTACCTCTGTACCCGGAATCACCTGTCCGACGCTTCCGTCCTTCTTGAAATAGTTTCTGTTAATCGCAACACAAGGTGAACACTCTGATGTACCGTAGCCGTTCAGTATCTCGATACCGAAGTCTCTGAATACTTTTACATAAAAAGGATCGATATGAGCGCCACCGCTTATAATGTACTTAAGATTCCCTCCGAACACTTCATGTATCTCTTTGAAAATCTCCCGTCTCTTATCAACTCCAAGCTTGAGCAGAAAACGGCTTAATCTGATTCCCTTCTTAAGCTGTTTCATCTTACCGTCCTTCTTGATGTTTGTCATTATCTGCTTATAGAAAACTTCTATGAAGAGAGGAACCAGCATAACTATATCAGGTTTTGCGAGCAGCATATCCTCTTTAACTCTCTTAAGACTCTTGTTAAGGAAGATGCTTACTCCGTAATTGTATGCCATAAGTACTGCTACATTCAGTCCAAATGCATGGTGGAAAGGAAGAACAACAAAGGTTCTTTCACCTTCAGGATCGAACATGCTGGACGCACCGTTTATCTCTGCTGCAAGGTTGCTGTGGCTCAGCACAACACCCTTACTCTTTCCTGACGTACCCGATGTAAATATAATGCATACAGGATCTTCTCCTTTCGGCACTGCGAGCTTATAATCAGCATCCCCTTCTGCCTCGGCATCCTGAAGCTTTTTAAATGTCATGCTCTTTAAGCCCTCAACGCCTTCAATCAGGTCACTGTAACTTTTTGATATAAATGCAACCGAAACATCGGCTTTTTCTATAAGCCACTTTACTTCATCGGCTGGAAGCTCCTTATCGATGGGAACAGCCACATTTCCCGATGTAACCGTGGCAAAATAAGCTATAAGCCATTCATATGAGTTTTCACCTATAATTGCTATATGGTTTCCTTTTCCATAGGTTTTTTCAACATATGAAGCCGCTTTTCTTACTTCATCATAAACCTCGCCATAGGTTTTTTCTTCTACATTATCACGGCCTTTTCTATATCTGAATGCCGTTTTATCAGGCATGGTATCTGCCTTTATCTCTAATACTTCGGAAATACTGCTTACCTTTGGTGCAATGTCATACAAAGGATATTCTTTGTTCTTCATCTGTCATTTCTCCCCTTTATACTTATATTTAAGCCTTAGCAACTTTCTTTTTCTTCTTTTTCTTACCACCGAATGAAGTAATCTTAAGAAGCACCTTCATTATACGCATTCCATACTTAACAGTTATAACTGTACAGATTACAGTCACCGCCGCAACCGTGAAAATGTACCATGGAAGTGTAAAGCACTCCTCCGGAAGTCCGCATATAGGAATCAGATAAAAAATCCACGCTATTATTATCCACTGCAGGAGATAAAACGGAACGATAAATGCTGATATACGAAGCATGAATCCCATGAATTTTGAAGCTCCTATCAGTTTGCAGAGATAATAAACCAGACTTATTACAAAGAGAGCAAGTGTAACAAGAAGTATTACATTTGGGAAATCAGTTATGTATCTGTTTGCAGGAGATACAAGTGCTTTAACGTAATCTACATGATAGTCAACGAGAAATACCGTAAATGCAATGTTAAGAACGAAAGAAAAATCGAGCAGATAACGCATGATAGCCTCTCTTCTTTCCTCATCGGCTTTCTTAAGTGTTTCACCGAGAAGTATTCCGACACTTGGGAAAATAGCCCATGAAAACAGTGGGAAACAGCTGGTCTCATCCACATAAACTATATTTCCAACAAGGGAAGCGATTACAGGATTGGTTATGTATTTACTTGTAACAGGAACAAGTGCTGTATTAACCGAAAGAAGTAAGAGTCACATAAGTATCATTCCTGCAGGTGTAATCTTACGTTTCTTCATAAATGAATAGAAAATAAAGAATATACCAACAAAATAATAAATATCGGACTGAAGACAGAACTTAACATCTTCAATAAGATTTGTATGAAGGACTATACTTTGAAGTATTCCCGGCAGCAGCCATCTGAATATATTAAGTATAGCTCCGATAAGAAGGAACTGTATTCCGTTTCTTCTTATTGCATCAGGAGATGTCTTTCCACCACCGATGCCAAAGCCCATGCATATCATGAATACTGAAGGTCCAAAAGCACAAAGTCCGATAATGGCTGTACCAAAACGCATAACCCCCGGGCTCGCAGCTCCGCCTTCTATGGCTTCTTCCATAACATGCACAGCAGGAAGTCCCATGATGGCTATTGCTTTAAGAAGTTCAAATTCTCCAAATCTGGTAAGTGGTTTTTTTGCAGTTTTCTCAGTCACGTCAATTCTCCCTCGTTAGTAATATTATCATGTACAACAATATCATTTTATACATTTTCAGTTAATTTTCAAGTACAGAGTGAAATTGCCTACATATGTGTTTGAAGCTTTACTATTAATGTGGTATTATATATTCATAAGAATTAAATGGGTGGTTAAGATTATAAATTCTATAATGAGGAGGTTACTGTTTTATGGAGAAAGTAAATGTAGTCTATGAGGATGGAACCTGGACCATAGATCTCCGTCCGCGCAATAATGTACACGCAGGCGAGCCAACTATGAAGGTTTGGGTTTCATGGAAGGGACAGGAAGTAGCTCAGTATTCCAGTAAGTTCCGTGGATATGATCACTATAAAGATCATGAGGAACTTCTCGATCCGGTCATCGCGGAAGCTGCCAGAAAGACCTGGGAAAAGCTTAAAGAAGGTGATTTTACTCCTGAATTATTTGAAGCGATAAAATCAGAGATCGGTCATTTTATAAAGACTTCTCCTGCTCCGGCAGAATCAGAGCAGTAGACTTTTGCGATTCATATATAAAAATATAAATCCCCGGCAAAATGTCGGGGATTTTTATATATTAACTTTTCTTGCCTCACTATCTGTTCAATAAATCCGAAATATATTTAAATTTTCAGACTTACCGATCAAAAACTTTCTTTACCACGTCCGGCAGCTCTTCAAATGCATTTATTGCCGGTACGGGTTCATCTATAGTTCCAAAGCCGTATGCCGCATGTATGAAATGCACCCCTGCCTCTTTACTGGACTGATAATCTCCCATTATATCTCCTACGTAGACAGCATCATCCAGATTGTTTCTTTCTGAGATAAGTTTTATGTTTTCTCCTTTGACAAGCTTATTATTGCCGAAACATTCTATATCCTTAAAGTACTTTCCAAAGTTATAGTATTCAAGAAATGCCTCTATATATCCACTCTGGCAGTTGCTCACTATATAAAGCGGATACTCCTCCGAAAGTTTTTTCAGCGTCTCCTCAAGCTTTGGATAAAGAACCCCGCCATGAGCTCTAAGATATTCATTTTCAACGCTCCCACATTCATCCAGAAGCTTTAATCTATCCTCAGGCTGAAGTTCCGGGAAAAGAATATCAGCTATCCTGTCCATAGTAAGCCCCATAATGCTGTGTATCTCATCTTCTGTAATTGTTCTGTCATTATTAAGTCGTTCTCTCACTACCTCTGTCCAGCTTGCAGCAACTCCTTTTGCCGAATCCCAGAGTGTTCCGTCCATATCAAATATTATTCCAAATTTCATGATAAATATTCTTTTACCCCTTCTATCTGACTTTTTGCATCATTGTAACCCAGCCAGTATAAATCACCGAGTTTTTCCATATCACCCTCAAATCTTGTTACTTCAACAGCTTTTGAAGGAGCGATAACATATGCCACGCCTTCTTCGTGAGCCTTCTTCAGTACCTTTGTCATCTTATTAAAATCAGAATTTGTTCTGTTAATGGCGTCTACAAATTCAGGATATCTATGATACATTTTTGCTGCAAGTGAATTTGGCGACTCATCTCTTACATAAGACCACTCTCTCGTCTTAACAACAATGATCTTCTCAAAGCCTTCCCTGATTGCCCATGGATATGGTATTTTGGTAGAACATCCGCCGTCAAGATAAGGTATGCCGCCGATTACTACAGGTCTTGAAACATAAGGAACTGTAGCCGATGCCCTTACTGCAGCCGAGAGGTTGCATTTTCCTTTTTCCATATATTCAGTCTCACCGGTCAGCATGTTTGTTACTCCAACCGCGAGCCTTCTCGACGGATCCATAAGTCTTTTTTTATCAAGAGGAAGATCCTTCACAATATCCTTATAAAGATACGAAAATCCGGTAACTCCATGATCTCTCTTTATTGCTCCAAGTCCAACATACTCTTTATCATGTCTGTAAGTAAGGTCAATCCTTGCTCCCCAGCCTATCTGCCCTGAAACATAACCTATAGCTGACATGGCTCCTGCAGATATTCCGACAGTGGCGGAAAGATTAATCCCTTCCTCCATAAATGCATCCAGAA
>AUXO014181161.1_pt1 | contig 16751 bp, 17 predicted proteins | sample 768731 | NCBI WGS metagenome assembly AUXO01 (sample SAMN02715735, study PRJNA202380) | gut metagenome | biome: sheep rumen | host: Ovis aries | place: New Zealand: Palmerston North
AGTAAAGAATACTCAATTACAAGGGGAGATATCTTTAAAATAGATCCTGTGTTTGAAAATGATACTCTAAAATTAGAATACACATTAATATACCAAAGAAACAAAAAAGAGGACTAAAATGTATCAAAACAATATAACACGAAAATTATTTATTAGTTACTATCATGTTGATCGTTACTTCAGAGACAAACTAAACAAATTGCTAGAAAAAAACTTTAAAACAGAATCTTCACCACATAATTATTCTATATGTCATAATTTTGAAAAATATACTGAAGAACTAAAAAAATCTGCATCAAATGAAGATGTTTTCATAGTATTAGTTGGCAATGAAACTTATAAATCCCAAAATGTGGATTGGGAAATAGATTTTGGATTACATGAAAATGCATGCATGCTAGGATTATGTTTACCAACCAATGATGATTATCTTAAAAAAGAAATAAATCCAAAAATCATACCTAAAAAATTAGCAACTAACATATACGCTGGTTATGCATCTTATTTTGATTGGACAGAAAATTATGAGGACATACACTCCTATATAGAATATGCCATTAAAAATAAATTAAACAAACATGCATTAATTATTTAACAATAGTCCGAAAGATTTAATACTACGAAAAATATATTAAACTTTATAAAAAATTATTAAAAAAATAGGATAGAATAAAAATGGCAGATATTAAACATCCACATAAAAATGTAATAGATAATTATGAAAATATTTATCCAATGATATCATTAATTGATGAATCAAAAACAACATATATTCGTGAAAATTTACCAATACACTTACATGCAAGCCAAGTAAAATTATTAAAAGAAGCAAACAAACATGCAAAACCACATCACAGAAAACTTAGGATAAACCAATATAAAAAACACAAAGAAGACGCAGAAAAAATAGACGACTTGTTTGAATTACATACAAAATTATACATTAAAAAATATCAAAAACTAGAATCAAAAGGTTTAGTGTTAGTTGATACTGAAACTGATGAATTACCATTTGATGTAACTTTAACTGACAAAGGACAAGAAATTTTAAAACAGATTGATGATTTAGAAGCTGATTGGGAAAAAATCGTGCTCCAAGATGTTGAAGATACAGAAAAATTATTGGCACAAATAAAAAAAGTTGCAAATAAAGCTTTACCAATTAATTATAAACATAAAAAACAACAAAAATTTGTTTTCTAAAAATAATATAAACTATTTTCTTTTACTATTTTTTTTTAAATATTCTATTTATAAATTCATTCAAACTTTTTTCTAGACTTTTAACTCAAAAATTTAATAAACTAGTATTCCTATAATTATATTTATAGAAATAGGGGATAAAATAATGGATGGATATAAAATCAGGGTAATATTAGATAATGTTGATATAACTACAGCAAGAACAGTACTATTGCCTCGTAATATATCATTCAAAACATTACACGAGATTATATGTATCTTATTTAATCTTGACAAAAATAAGAAATATAAGTTTCCCTTCGAAGATATCGGTTTAATAATTCAAGATACTGGAAGTTTAAACAGGGATCGAATAGACTCAAGATTTGAAATAGTAGATGAATACTTTTTAGCATATTCTGAAATCAAATATCTTAACTCATTCTGGAATCTGAGAATAATTATTAATCATGTAGAATATGAAAAAAAATATCCTGAAATAATAGGTATAGAAGGAAAGTATAATCCATCCAATGAAATATTTTGGCCAGAAGATTTTTCAGATGCATTAAATTTAAAAGTTAATGAAAAAATCCATAATGAAAAATTATTAAAACGAGTTAAAATTCAAGATATTCAGGAACATTTACTGTTACTTTTCAAGATACCTTATGCAATTGAAAATAAAAAAATCATCATAATTAATCAGGAAAGTATATTGGATAATTATTTTAATTAATTATTCTTTCCTATTTTGCCAATAAATAATTTTATTTTTTTTATTAAAGCCGTATTTATTCTTTTTATTTATTTTACTTGTTTTATGATAAGAATTTATTTATTTATCGAATTTAAATAATGAAACATTTATATATTTAATCGAAGTAATCATATTATTATAATTGTTAAAAAATAGATATATTTTTTTTTTATTATCGTTAATGGAGGTGCAATACATTGAAAAGAACATTCATGGCATTATGTGACGAAGTAAATATTCCCGAAAAAGAATTTATACATTATTTTTCACAAATTGTCTATCATGATCAAGTGAATACTGCAGTACTCATAGGAGACAAAAAAATTTTACATTTTATTCCAGAAATTAAACAACATTACAAAAAAGAATATTCTACAGAAATAAACTTAAATGTATTAATCCTTCAAGATTTAAATAATACGGATTACCTGTTTGATAGATTTAAATTTAAAATAAAAGAATTTCCTGATCATGATATATTAATAAATATTATTCATGGTTCAAACAAATTATCAGCAATAGCAATGATAATCTCCAAATTATATGGGCTTAAAATACAGGACAGATTACAAATAGATGACACATCTAATTACTCAAATTTTGATGTAATAGAAAAAAATGAAAGTAGTCAAAAACCAATGTATTATGTAAAAAAATTATTTAATAATTATGATTTTAAATTAGCAAAAGAAGTTCTAGAAGATAATTTTAGCCCAATAAATAAAACAGAAAAAATGTTCTCTAGAATAATAGATATATATGGAAAATGGGATTCTTTTGAATATGACAACTATGATTTTAACAGTATACTTAATTTCTTTTCTAGTATCCAAGAAAACATAGAAAACAATAAAAAAATAAAAATACTACTGTATAGATCCAATAAAAACTATAATGCATACAGAATATCTGATCTAATAAATAATGCAATAAGACGTATTGAAGAAGAAAGATACGATGATGCTATCATAAGATTATACCGGACATTGGAATTAATAGGTGAATCAGAACTTTATGAACAGTACGGAATAAGAAAAACAGATGTACATTTGGAAGATATTGATAAATTGAATATGGATGAAAATGCAAAAAGAAATGTTAAAAAAAGATTGGATTTTAAATATCCTCGTTATCAAATTCCATTAACAACAACATTTTTCATATTACAAAAATTAAACAATAAAGTAGGATTATATTATTTGAAACATAAACAAAAATATCAGGAATTATTCCAAAAAAGAAACGTATCAGTATTAGTACATGGAAACTATAAATACACACCACGGGAAATTAAAGAAATGTTAGATGAAGTAATTGAATTAGCAGTAGTATATAATAATAATGTTCCTAAATATATGAAACAATTAGAATTTCCTAAATTTAAAATATAACCCCCCTTTATTTACCTCTTTTTGATTATTTGCAATGATTTGTGTAGAAAAATAATTAAACAATAAATTACTAATATAGTTTTAACAATCAATAAGGGAAATAATATGAAAAAACAATCAATTCGTTTATTATTAATATTAATCCTATTATTGTCATGTCTACAAACAGCAACAGCAACAACAGTATTTCTAACTTCTGATCATATAGGTAGTCAGGACAATGATTTAAATGTATTAAATTCTGTAAAAAATTATATTGAACAAATAAGTAATGGTGAGATTGAAGTAATTATTGATTCACAAGCACCAAGTCCTGGGGAAGGAACTAGGGCCTTAGAATCAAGTGCGGATGTTAGTGTTAATTTTGCAGCAAATGATCCTGGAAACTTTCTAGTGCTGGCTAAAGCGATGCAAAATATTGATAAGCAACTAATATTTGTAAATATGGGTGACTTTGACCTTGATGAAGAAAAGTTCATAAGAAGAGCATGGGATGACAATTACTCTAATGAAAATTTTGCAGGAATAAACTTCCCAGGAACATTCCTAAAAAGTGCTGGAATAGAGTATATTCAACCATTAAAAAAGTTCCCTGATTCTGGAGATATTTATGTATCAAGTAAAGATGAGATTAACAGGTACATTGCTGAACAAATTGTAGAAAAAATTAATCAACATTCAGGTAACAAGAATTATGATGAAAATTTAGTAGTTACACATAATTTACATCCTTCTGTAATGGCAAAAGCAAGTAAAGAAGTAGTGGAAAGTGAAAATACATCCTATGATGGTTCATACAATTCGTATAATGCACCACAAGTATTATACTTAGCAACTTCATATATGAATGGTAATGGGTTGGAACAACCTGCTAATTATGGTTCTCCTCAGTCTCCATTAGGTGTTTCAATATTTGCAAAAAGTTCCTATTCTGTATATGATTATATGAAAATTGGTAGTATGATAAAAAATTATATGGATGAAAATGGGCGTGCACCGGATTATATTAATTATGAGGGGGCATATCTTTCTTATCCTGATTTAATGTATAATTTTGCAAGAATCACAGAAAATCATACTGACTCAAGTCATATGGATTTTGCTTCAGAATATCGCTTTGATAGGGTAAATCATTCGTTATTGGTGGATTTATTGCCATACATATTGGGTGCATTTATACTGCTTGTAATTTGGTCAATAATTAGGTATATAAAGCGTAAAAGAAGAAATAAAAGGCGAAGATGAAGATAATAATTGTTAATTATTATTTCCTATTTTTTTTCTATTTTTTTAATATAAATATTTTTCATATCGTCTTGTTAAAAAGGTATTAATCTCGTTTTTGCTGAATTTTAATTCATATAAAATGCATGCTTCAATAAGGCATTTTAGGAGTGTTGCAGCATATTCTAAATCATTTTTATTAATTATTTCATTAAAATCATCAATTTGTGGATGAGTATAATAATTACGGGTGTTTCTAAGTAACTTGGAGATAAATAATATTTTCTCAGTATAAATTGAATCCTTATTGCTCATGAAATAATAATTTTCATATAACTTTTCAACTAATTTTATAATAATGTCTATCTTGAAATTTTCCAGTAGAATAATGAAGATGCCCTTAGTTGATGGAATTAATTCTTGGGTATACTTGTTCTCTTTAAATAAGTCTTTAACATCATAAATATTCATTTGTTTGTTACGTTTAATCCATTTATTATTTTCTTTTACTTTGAAATTCTTATTTAATTTAAAACTGATGTTCATAGCATCATTGGTATTGGATACAAAGTACTCTAAGGATTTAACATAATTGATGAAGACAAGTTCTGGATGATTGTTTAAGTCAGATAATGATGTGTATAATGATAGCATTGTGTAAAACTTGTTATAAAAAGAAAACCATGTGTTAAAGAAAGAATCAGCATCTTTAACTTCTTTTAAATAAAATAATGGTTTGATATTGTCCTTGTCTTTTTTATCTGGCATATCTGGTAGTAATACTTCGATTAATGAATTGTCTTGAATAGAAGGATAATCATTTAATTTTGAACTAATTTTATATAACTCTACTTCATTAAACAATAAATAAATAAACATCTTCAATGAATTCAGATCTTTCACAAACTCGGAATAATTAACTTTTTTATGATATTTAAATGAAATCATAGGTTCTTGTTCTAAAAAGTAAGGAAGGGAACTGTTTGTTTTTTTAAATGTATGGTATCTTATGTATAATGAGAGTTTGAAGTTTCTTCGACTAATTTTGATGTTGCTGAAATTTTTATTAAATGATTTAATCCTTCCTATTAATTCATTGGTATTGTTTCTATTTGATAAAAAGTTCACATAACTAACATCATTCAATCTTTCAGTTGAAATATTGTTTCCTTCTAAACTAAACCATTTTAGAAGATTATTGAAATGAAGTGACATGTTACTGACAAATAATTCATTTATATTGTCATATATTCCTTCAAATATTCTATTAATATGATATTCACATTTGATATCATTATAATATTGTGACATTTGGATATTAAATGGTTTTTTAAATAAGCTTAATGTATAATCTTTACCATTTATTTTTGTATGAACAAAATCATATTCACTTGTTACAGGTAAATCCCATATAAACTTATCAACTTTTAAAACATATAAATTATCAGAATTTTTTTCTAAATAACCAACATGTTCTTCATCAGAGTTTCCTACATAAAAACGACAGATTTGATTAATTAAACTCATAAAATCACAATATTTATTTAATAGAAATGGTTTTTAGCTATAAATATATATTTATAAGTATTCTTAGTTAAATTTTCTGTTTTTTACATAAAAATAAAAAGTTAAAAGTATATACTTAATAATATAGTGGAGGATATTTTATGGAAAATAAGGATTTAGAAAGTAAGGAAAAAATTACAATTGATATTCAAAAACTTGAAAGAAATTTGAAACAGGTGGAACATATTACATTTGTGGGTAAGGAGAAAGAAGTTTATGATCGTGCAGTTGATTATATGAATGATTCTAAGTATTATTTGGAAAAAGAGGATATGAGGACTGCTTTTGGATGTATAGAGTATAGTCATGGTTTGTTGGATGCTCTTAGGATGATACATGATTTAATATGATGATGTTTTTTTTTTGTTTCATCTTTTAATTTTTCTTGTTATTTTAATATTTTTTTGTTATTTATTCTATTATTTTGTATTTTCAATTTTAGTTGCTTGTTTTTGATGTATTTTTTATATTTTTTGTGTTATCTTTTATATGTATGGTTATAAATATATAATAATACCCATAGGGGTATAGGTATTTAATTATTTGTGAGGTAAAAAAAATGAACAACATACTCTTAAACAACATATCATTCATATTAATAATGATATTAGTACTAATAAGCATGGTTCTAGTAATAAAAACAAGCCATAAACCATACTAACCATTATTTTTTTAAAAAAAAACAGATAAGTTAAAACTTATTCAATAGATGAATAAATTAACTCCTTCTCACCCACAAGACGTTTAGAAATATCATTAACATCTAAACTATTTTTAAACAATAAAAAAACATCAATATTACTAAACACATCCTCTAAACTAACAACACCTGACTTTTCACCACCAATAGCATACAAACTATTATGAGAAGAATCTAAAATCCTATTTCGTCTAAAAATAACAAAATCAACAACAATACCCTCATATTTTAACTTAGTCAATAAATTAATATAATCATCACTACTCAATAATAAATAATTCCTATTAGAATGTTTATGATGAGTTTCAAAACCTTTACTAGCCAAATAATCATCATAATCATTATTCACATGAGAAATAAAAGCAAAATCCGTACTTAAATCCGAAAACTTACGAATCATTAACTCCAATTCATCAACAGAATTCAATTCTTCCACAGTGTTAATACAACTGGTAAACTTAAACTGCTTAAAAAACTCAGGACTAGCACTGTTCAATTTAAGAATATCCTCACAAAGCAACTTATGATAACTAAAACCTTTAGTAATATTACCTAGTTTAGGTTCCAATTTCTCAATAAAATCATCAGCAAAATCAATACCTAAACCAACCTTACCACCAAACTTCTGCATACCAAAACGTAAACTAGCACCATTACCCGTACCAACATCAACAAAATCACAATCACTAATAGAAATATCCTTAACTTCGTCTTTATTCATCTCATCAGAATCAAAAATTATTTTAATCTCTCTATTAATATTTTCTAACAACGCATAAGGATTAACATTATCATCCAATAAAATTAAAACACCAATATCCTTAAACAAATCATTAAATTTCACATCATCTCTCTTAGGCTTATGAATATCCTTATCATATGAATGTTGATTAAACGAGGAATCAATAGGATGTATGAATTCACTAGAAGAATCATAAATAGGATCAGTAGCAAAAATAATAAAATTCTTAATCTTATTATCATAGTAAAAATTTCTACAAATCTTATAAAAATCATAACTGCTCATTAAATTAGTATGACCCGTCCAATCAGAATAATAAGTCTTAAAACCTAACTTAAACAATTCACTATCCTTATCAGCAAAAGGTTGAAGAACAAAAATAAACTCTTCACTAACATTAATCGCAGATTCCAAAACTTTCTCAGCATAAGAACATCCAAAAAGATGTTCTAAAAAATGAATACATGTAGTAAAACGTACTTTGTCCTTAATCTCAGGTAATGAAGTAATATCCTCACAAACAACAGTATGAATTGAAGAAGCATCTTTTTTATCAAGGTTATATCTGGCCTGCTTAACCTTATTTGGATCAATATCTATTCCAACACCACGTTTGCCACCAAATTTATTAACTCCATAAAATAAACTTTTTCCGTTACTACAACCGAAATCAAAGAAATCATAATCTGTTATATTAATTGAATTAATACTTAAATCTTCATCAATCATACCATTCACACCTAAAAAAATTAATATATTCAATATCATATATGTATTCCGATTAAATTATAATTTTATAATAAAAATATACAAAATATTATTTAACAAGAAAATCTAAATTATAATAAGAAATTAACAGAGTATTTTGGAGTAAAATTATGAACATAATAAGTTTAATGCTCAAAAATCCCTTTAGAAATAAAACAAGAAGTTTTCTGGCAATAGTAGGTATAGCAATAGGAATAGCGACTATCGTAGCATTGGGAATGATAACTGCATCATTAGAAGATTCAACAGAAACTACATTGAAGGAAGGGGCAGCAGAAATAACAGCAATGAAAATAGGAAGTAGTATGGGAAGTTCCTCAAGTAATTTGAATGAAAGCATGGTAAACAATTTATCAGAAGTATCAGGAGTAAACCGAACAGCGGGAATGCTGGAAGGTACAGTAACTGCAAAATCAGATGAGGGAAATGCGAGTATAAGGGGTTACTCATTATACGGGGCAAACCCCGATGACTTAGACATTGTAGGTATAAATAATATTAATGGAAGTGTATATAAGGATGGAGAGCATGAACTAATTGTAGGAAAAAGTCTGGCAGAAGAAGAAAACTACACAATAGGAGATTCTGTGAAAGTATATGGTGAAGACTATAAAATCACTGGAATATACGAAACGGGTTCATTAATGTATGATTTTGCAATGTATACAAATCTAAAAGACTTACAAGAATTAACAGATAACCAAGAAAAAGTATCTACTATATCAATAAAAATAAATAAAAATGCATCTCTTGATGAAGTAAATAACAGAATAAAAGACGAGTATAATGATACACTGACTACAATCACATCAGAAGAATTATCACAAACAATAGAAGAAACACTTGGAACAATCAGTTCAGCAACAACCGCTATAGAACTATTAGCAATAGTTATAGGTGGTCTGGGAGTTATAAATACAATGATGATGACAGTATTTGAAAGAACACGCGAAATAGGAGTGCTTAAATCAGTAGGATGGACTAAAAAGAAAATATTATCTATGATACTCGGTGAATCAATTGTACTAACATTAATATCCGGAATAATAGGTTCCATACTAGGAATATTGGTTGTAATCTTATTATTAAAAAATGGTGGAGACAATATGGCCCTAGTATTTGACATACAAATATTTATAAAAGCATTTATAGTGGCATTAAGTGTAGGAATAATTGGTGGATTATATCCAGCAATAAAAGCTTCTCGTTTATCACCAACAGAAGCATTACGTTATGAGTAGTGGTGGTAATAATGAGTAATATTGTAACAATCAGAAATTTAAAAAAATATTATGATAATGGTGATACAAAAGCATTAAATGGAATCAATCTGGATATAAAACAAGGAGAATTTGTGTCCATAATAGGACCTTCAGGAAGTGGAAAATCCACGCTACTTAACATGATAGGAGCATTAGATAAAGCTGACAGTGGTAGTATAAAAGTAGATGGTATTGATTTAAACGATAAAAATGAAAATCTAAACAAGTTCCGGTCCGAAAAAATTGGGTTCATCTTCCAATTACATAACCTAATACCTAATTTAAGTGTAATAGAAAATGTACAAATACCTCTCTTAGGAAGAAGTGCTAGGATAAATAAGAAAAATAAACAAAAAGCAATCGAACTACTAAAAAGTGTAGGTTTAGAAGATAAAATTAAGCAAAATCCTACAAAAATGTCAGGGGGGCAAAGACAAAGGGTAGCAATAGCTAGAGCTCTAATAAATGATCCGTCAATAATTATTGCGGATGAACCAACTGGAGCATTAGATACAAAGACCAGCAAAACAATCATGGAACTCTTAAAAAAGTTACATAATGAAAAAAATGTAACATTAATAGTAGTTACTCATGATCCTTCAATAGCAAAACAAGCAGATAGGATAATAACTGTAAGGGATGGAAAAATTATTGATGAAACCTTTGAAGAAACAAATGACAGCACAAAAGAATCAGCAACAGAAGACTTTATTGAATATGTTCTAAATAATGAAGATTCTTTCGGTACAAAAAGTAGGAAGAAAATAGTTTTCCCATTAAATAATAAGAAAATGGCATTAATTATAAGACCTTTAACAAGCACAGAGATTAAGGAAGCAAGATTAAAAGAAGAAAATAATGAAGGAACTTTTCAAGAAAATATTGTGCAAATGGCATCATATACTAGTAAAGGTGGAAAAATACCGTTAAGAATTATTAATCAGTTACCTGCGGGATTGGTTGATCAAATAGCAATCAAAATTCTTGAATATACAAGGTATGGGTTTAAATAAAGTTGTTCCTTCTTTTTTGGAGTAATTTTCTTCAAATATTTTTTTTAGATCATCATTCAAATTATGATAATTTTCATTAAAAAATAACTAAAAAATTAGTATAGTTTAAATACTTTGCTTTATAATAATATAATTAAAGGTAAGTTCCTTGACTTAGTTATATGTTGGTTGGGGAATTTACATGAAATATTAATTTATAGGAGATGTAATTATGTCCCAACATAACAAAATTAATTTAAAAAACACTAATGAAAATGATATGGTTACAACAATAGAATTAGATAAATTAAATAAAACTAGCGTAAAATGGGGATTTAAACCAGATGATGTTGAATATATTGGAAAAGTAAATATAAAAGACTTAAAAGAAGATGAGGAATAACCTCATCTCCCCTAAACTATTTTAACCACCAAAATAATATTATTCTTATTTTACAAAATATGATTAAACTAAAAATGTTGATTCAACAATTGCTAAAATCAATACAAGTACTATAATAAAGGTAATTGTTAAAATCAAATCCTTAGCAGGAACTTTCATTCTTGAAAAAATACTCTTCCTCCTAAAATTAATAACTCCTGAAATAAAACGTATTTCTAATTTAGCTACCAAAAATGATCCAACCAACACAAACACATCAATAACAACATGAATAATGCTGGATAGGTTAGGATTATTTCCAATTCCAACTTCATTCGCTACAACAAACAAAATCGAAAGAATAGAAAATGATAAACCAAGCAACAGAGTATATAAAGAGTAAAACATGTTTTGAACAAAAATAACAACAAAATTACCTTTTATATTGTTAGCTAATACCATATTCAAGTTCAAAGTATTATTAAGAAAACTAATAAAACCCGTATTAACATTGGTATGGTTAAATCCAGTGTAAAAGGATAATAAAACTAAACAAAAACTCACAATGAAAAAAAGTTTGTTTCTTTTAAAATAATCCTTAAAATTTCCTTTGTTATAAATATCTTTAAAAAATTTTCTAATAATAACCACCTTTAATAAGATAATACACTATATGTAACATAATCTATTAAAAACTTTTCATAATAAAAATAAATCAACATATTAACTGTTTACTATTAAATAATTATTAAAAACATTTATTTGATAAAATAGGAATACCAAATACTTATTTGAAAGAAAAAAAATCCAATAGAACTATAATTTACTTAAAAAAATGAAAAAGGTTAAAGATATGAAAATATTATACTTAACTGACTTATACTATGAAGCTAAAGGTAGAAAATACTATGAAGAAGATTTATACATAACTTCAATATTAAAAAATTATTTTAACATAGCATTATGTCATCCATTAAATTCTAAAAGTTTTGAAGAAGATGTTGATTTAATAGTTTTCAGAAATACGGGATCAGTACTTGGCTATAAAGAAGAATATGAAAAATTCATAAACAGAATCAAAACAAAGAATATTCAGACATTCAATGAATTCACTGGAAAAGCAGATATGCAGGGAAAACAATACTTACTGGATTTAACAAAAGCAAATTATCCTGTAATACCCACAATTAACTCAAAAGAAAACTTATCATTCTTACCTGATGTGGATGAATATGTAATAAAACCAGTAGGTGGTGCTGATTCAATAGGTTTAGAATACCTTACTAAAAAAGAATTATATGAGGAAAAATTATCTGATAAAATGTTAATTCAGCCACGTATAGATTTTGAATATGAAGTATCCTTCTATTTCCTAAATGACAAATTTGAATATGCATTGTATGCACCAAATAATGAAAAAAGATGGGAATTGGAACAATACATTCCAACAGATGAAGACTTAAAATTTGCAAAAAAATTCATAGAATGGAATAATATAAAAAAAGGAATACAAAGAGTAGATGCATGTAGAACAAAGGAAGGAAAATTATTACTTGTTGAATTAGAAGATTTAAATCCTTATCTGTCATTGTCTTCGTTGGATGATAAATGCAGGGATTCTTTTATGAAGGATTTTATAAAAGTATTGCAATCGTATATGGATTAAAACCATTATAAGTTGATGAAAATTAAACCAATTATACAAAAAAACATACCTGCTATTTGTTTAATGCTTATGCCTTCATGGAATAGTACTGCACCTATTATTAGTAATGCTATGGCAAGACATGTATTTGCAACTACTGGGGCATTATTTACTTGCCATCCCATTCTATAAGCATAAATATATCCTGCTTCTAATCCAACAATACAAATTCCGAGTAGAATTGATGACCAGTTAATATTAGCAAGGTGTGCTGCTAAATTTTCGGGTTTAACCATAGTGACAAATAATATTGCAGATACTATGGCTGCTGAAATGTATGTGACTGTTAAACTGCCAAAAGTATTCACGTTATTGGGTATTGTTTTACTACAGATATGATACAAACAATTAGATAGAACAATTATCAGTATTGGTATAACCATATTAAACAGAATCATCAACTCCATGTATATTTATATCATATTTTGTTGTTTTTTAGATTAATAGTTTATATTTAAAGTAAATGATAGTTTGGACATTCAATAATTTACATTTTATTTACTATAATCATTCTAAATCTTGTATTAATTAGTTAATTAATACTTAATATAAAATAACAGTGTTATAAATCTTATTTTACTAAAAAACTATTAATAAACAAAAAGCAAATAATAAAATATAAGATAAAATACAAATAATAAGGAGTAAAAAATAATATGAACTACAAAGAACTATCACAAAAACTAAGAGAAAAAATACAAATGGAAAAAGAACCAGTAGCAATAAAAATATATGAAACAACCGAAGAAGCAGAAAAAGAACTACCAAAATACGAAGGACAAGCAAAACACTGTCAACTAGTATCAGATTCATCCACACAAAAAAAATCATTCTACGCAACAGCAGAAGAAATAAACTGCCCAAACGGTCAACTAGCACTAGGACTAACAGAAAAAACAACAGATGCACTACCACAAATCCCACCACTCAAAAAAGCATTAGGCTATGCACCCCTAACAGATGCAACATTCCAACCCGATGTAATAGTAATATACGCACTACCAGCCCAAGCATTCCACGTAGCACAATTATTTAAATCAAAACTAAACAAAAGATTTGAAGCAAACTTCAATGGAACCGCATCACTATGTGCAGATGCAGTATCATACCCATACATATCCGGAAAATCAAACATGACACTAGGATGTATGGGATCAAGAAAATTCTCAGACATCAAAGATGAAGAAATGGTCATAGGACTAACATTTGAAGAAGCACAAAAAATAGTAGAATAAAATCTGAAAAAAACATTCACCACCCACTAATTTTATCTTTTTTATCTATCTAAGTTTAAACACATCTAACCTAGCCGGAACTCTATCATTAATTCTCTCTTCACTAAAACTAACAGATTTAACCAATTCAAGCCGAATTTCAGTAGGTAAATACAACTTATATTCAACAGTAGAATAATAAAAGAAAATAAGAATATCCCTAGGATTATCCTCTCGTGATTCTTCAATCCTTCTTAAAACTTGTCTAAAAATCTTTGTAGAAAAAGGATTAAACAAATAAAAACAATTAGCGTCACGGGGAACATACTCCTCAGCCTTCGAATGAACAAAAACAATATCGTCAGTATCACCATAACTTTCCAAGTTCTTATAAGCCATATTAAGCAATCGTTCACTATGATCAACACCAATAACCTTACAACCAAGCATTTTATTCAAGAAAAAACCAACTCGGCCTAATCCACAACCATAATCAACAATAACATCATCTTCACTAATCAAATCTAATTTCACTAAATCTTCCAAAACAACATATGGTGTAGGATCATAACCATAATTCTGATAATCTTCCTCCATATAATCAAAAACATCTGTACTAACATTCAATTTAGAGTCCCATAATAAATCATTAGGATTATTCATATTTTCGCTCCATATTTTCAGTATCCTAAAAAAAGTATCTGATATAATATCATTTGTTTTTAAAAATATAAATAATAAAACCTAGGATTTTTCTAGATAAAAATCATTCACAATACTTCTAAAATCATCTACAGACACCTTCTGTTTAAACGGAACACCATCCGTAGTTAAATTATCATCATTAGAAACATAATCTGAAGGATAAGAATCTAAGTTTTGTAAAAAAGTGTTGGTTCTATCAAAAATTTTAATAAGTTCATCTCTATTCGTCGGATAAGCCATTTCAAGACGAGGAATATCTTTTTTCCTAATTAAATATAAAAGAAATTTAGGAAAATTACCCTCACCAACCCCACCATAAAACAATATAGTACTATTTAATCTATCATACATCCTTGTTCTATTCTTAGGAGCACGACCTAAAATTATAGCGGCTTCAGCATCTCTAATAATATGATCTGCAAGGGTTAATCTTCCCCTTATTCCAGAAGGAACTTCATTACTCACATACTTATTACCTTCCTGGACAAGAGAACCATTTAAATTATATAATGCTGAATCATGATCAATTAACTCATCATCATAAGGATCCTTTTCTTTAGCCTTTTCAGGAGACATATCATACATTTGAAGGGGGGTGTGACCATTTTTAAAAATTAAATTAGTTAATAACACGCCTCCCTCAGGAATCAATGCAACTTTCATATAGAACCATCCAATATTAACATTATGTAATATTTATAATAATACTTATTATTAATAGTAATATGTATTATTTTTAATAATAATTTTTAATGATATTATTAATTATAATAAGTATTATATTTAATAATAAAAGATAATCTCTTATTTTGTTAATATCTAACAAATTTCTAATTAAAAATCTGTTTTTTATATTATTAACCTGTACTTTATAAATTTTTAATTTTTTAATAACTTTTATTTATAAGTTAAAGTTTATTAATTATCATAAAAGTTAACTTTATATATTTATATTGTAATATATATTATTCATGGTAAAAAGAGAATTATATTTAAATCAGATTATTCCATTGATAGATAATGAATTAATTAAAGTTATTACAGGAATAAGGCGTTGTGGTAAATCATACATGTTGGGGCTAATTATAGATGAGTTATTAAATAGAGGAATAAATGAAAAAAATATTATTTTAATTAATTTTGAATCTGCTAAATATAGGAATGTTAAGAATTCTCGTGAATTGGACTTGCTTATAAAAAGTCTTATAGAAAATATTAATGGTAAGGTTTATTTGTTTTTCGATGAAATTCAAAATGTTGATGGATGGGAATTATCAATCAATGCATGTAGAGTTGATTGGGATTGTGATATTTATATTACTGGTTCAAATTCTAAATTATTATCCGGTGAATTGGCCACTTATTTGACTGGCAGATATTTTGAAGTAAAAATGTATCCTTTTTCATATAAAGAATTTCTTGATTTTAAAGGTGTTAATTCATCTGATGCAATGTTTAAGGAGTATGTGGAATATGGAGGATTACCACAAATTTTTAATTTAAGAAAAGAAGATAAATTAAAGAATTTAAATGATATATTTAATTCTATATTATATTATGATATATTGTCCCGTTTTAAAGTTAGAAATGTAGAATTGTTTGAGCGTTTAATTATATTTTTAATGGATAATACGGGAAAAATATTTTCTGCAAGTAGTATCTGTGATTATTTAAAAAAAGAAGTGCAAATAGAAGTTGCTCCAAAGACAATATATAATTATATTAATTATTTGTGTCAGTCTCGTTTAATTAACAAAGTTCAAAGAGAAAATATTGAAGGTAAAGAAATTTTAAAACTTCTAGAAAAATATTATGTAACGGATCATGGATTTAATCAAGTGTATAATGGAAGAAATATTACTAATATTTCAAGGACTATTGAGAATATAGTATACATTGAACTATTAAGAAATGGTTATGAAGTTAATATTGGTCAATCAAATGATTTTGAAATAGATTTTATTGCTAAAAAGGATAAACAGATTGTTTATATTCAAGTTTCTTATTTATTATATTCTGAAGAAACGGTTGAAAGAGAGTTTAGGTCATTATTGAAAGTGAAGGATAATTATCCAAAATATGTTATAAGTATGGATCATCTTGATTTTTCAAGAGATGGAATTATTCATCAAAATTTACTAGATTTTTTAATTAATGG
>AUXO011539956.1_pt1 | contig 16749 bp, 11 predicted proteins | sample 768731 | NCBI WGS metagenome assembly AUXO01 (sample SAMN02715735, study PRJNA202380) | gut metagenome | biome: sheep rumen | host: Ovis aries | place: New Zealand: Palmerston North
GCTATGTATTCTCTTAATATCTCTAGTGATTTATTTGGTGATATTGTTATTATCAAAAACCATTATTATATTTATATCTTACCTATTGTTCAAAATTATTTTGAGAGTAATTTTTTAAAAGTTAAAAATTCATCTGTTTTTCTAAAACAGATTCCTTGTTCAACTTTGGAAAATTATCATAGGGAGTATGAAAAATTAGAACTTATTTGTTCTAGTTGTCGGGTTGATACTGTTTTATCAACTATTCTTCATACTTCAAGAAGTAGTATTAAAGAATATATTCAAAGAAAAGATATTTTATTAAATTACGATTATTTAAAAGAGATGGATTATAAATTAAAAGATGGAGATGTTTTTAGTATTCGGAAAATTGGAAAGTATCAATTCCATGGTGTTTTAAGGATGACAAAGGCAAATCATTATGTGATAGAGTTATATCGTTATCTTTAGTTTTTCATACACAATTAAAAAATTAGTTGATTATCTTTTGAAAATAAGGTATAATTTTAGCAAAAGAGAGGTGTGTGAAATGGCAAAATTTTGTACAAATTGTGGCCAAGAAATTTCTGAGGGAAATCGTGCTTGCACGAATTGTGGTACTTTAGTAGATGGAGGTAGTCCTGTTACAACAACTGTTAATGTGAATAATGTTCAAAACCCAACTAATGGTTTTGCAATTGCTGGATTTATTATTTCTTTAGTATCTTTATTTTGTTGTGGTACATTGGATTGGTTAGGTTTAATCTTTTCAATCATTGGACTTGTAAAGGCTAAAAGTCTTAATGGAAGTGGAAAAGGTCTTGCAATTGCTGGAATCATTATTTCATGTATTGGATTAATTATTCTAATTATCTTCTTTGCTATTGGAGGACTTGCAAGTATATTTGAATCTTATTCATCTGTTCCATCCGTTCGTTATTAGAATAAAAAAGCCTTCTAAAAAAGTAAGGCTTTTTCTTATTACTATTTTTTGCTTTTCACTATTATTATTTCTTTTTTTAACATTTATACATTATGAATGTCCTTATCATAAGTATCTACATTTATGGTGTCCTGGATGTGGGGCAACTAGAATGGTAAAAGCCTTACTACATTTTGATTTTTATCAGGCTTTTCGATATAATCCTCTTCTTTTTATACTTCTTGTATTAGGAGGTATTTATTTTATCTTTTTATGTTTTTATTATACTAAAAAAAAGGAACTAATTGTTCCTGGTTGGAAGGCTTGGATTTTATTTGCAATCATTGTTGTTCTTTATATGATTCTTAGAAATCTTGAGCCATTTGTATATTTAATTCCAACAGAGGTTTAGCCTCTGCTTTTTTAATCATATCGAATATTTAAATCTACTAATCCATCAATTCCATCTACTTTTCCATCATCACATAATTGCCATACAGAGTATCCTCCACTATAGTTTGTATTTGCTGTGTAATGAGCTAACCATTTTGGAAAATCGATATCATACCAGACATTTTCTAAATAACTTTTAGAACTATATAGCATTCCTGTATATCCATTCTTTTTTACTTCTTTATTAAAGGCTTTAGCCATTTCTTTTAATCCATAAAAGCTTAAATCATATTCTTGAAAATATTGCCAGTTTTCCCAATCAAATACAATTTCTAAATCTACTTTATAATTTTTTATTTGTTTTATAATCCATTTTGCTTCTTTTTGAGCATCTTTTATTCCATTCGCATTGGAATAAAAATATACTCCAACTGGAATTCCAACTTCATTAAAGCCTTTTATATTTTGTTCAAATTTATCATCTATTACATAGTCTTTTCCTACACCATTTCCTCTTCCTACTCTTATATATACAAAATCAACTCCCGCATCTTTTACTTTTTGAAAATTAATATCTCCTTGCCAATGAGATACATCGATTCCATATTTTACTTTTGTTCCTTGGTATAGATTTTTTAATTCTTGAAAGTCTGTATAATCATAATTTGTATTAGAAGATGATGATTTTACTCTTTGTCTTACTGTTAGAGTAAAACTATTTTTTGAGGTATTTCCTGATGAGTCTTCTCCTATAAAAGTTAAGTCATATGTTCCTGGAGTATTCTTGTCATATTCTCCTTCGATTCTACATGTTGGATTTGGATCATAATTATCTCCACAGAATAACTCTTTTTCTAATTCTCCATCAAAGTCCGTATAAATTGTCTTGTTTTTAGATTGAAATATCATTGGTGGTGTAATATCTACTACTTCTATTTCTACTTCATAACTTACAGGATATCCTTCATCTGTTGTATACTTGAAAGGTATTGTTTGTTTTCCAAGTTTTGTGGTATCTATTTTAGGATTGGTATCCAGTTTTCCGTTAATTGTTTTTATGAGTTTACTTAATTTAACATTTGAATCATAGACAAATACTTGATTTGTACTTAATTCTACAATTTTTTCAGCATGGGCAACTTTATAATTCCAAATTAGTCTTTTTATTAAGAAGAATAATAAAGTTATTGATACGATTCCAATTATAATAAATATTATTATTTTTTTCTTTTTCATAAACTACCTCTATCATTTCTTTTATTATAATATTTCTTATAAAAAAAGAAAAGATAATAATCTTATCTTTTGTAAAGCATAATAGAGTTTAATATTACTAATAGTGTTACTCCTACATCGGCAAAAACGGCCATTATGATGGTACTATAACCAAATACTCCAAGTAATAATACAATTGCTTTTATGGTTAAGGCAAGAATAACATTCTCAATGCATTTTTTATTTGTTTTTTCTGATATTTGAAATGCTGTTTCAATTTTTGATAAATCATCATGCATTAATACAATATCACTTGCTTCTAAGGCTGCGTCTGTTCCCATTTTTCCAAGAGACGCTCCTACATCAGCCGTTGATATTACAGGAGCATCATTTACTCCGTCCCCTATAAACATTACTTTCCCTAGTTTTTGATATTCTTTTACTTTTTCCACTTTTTCATGAGGTAGTAATTCTCCATAAAATGTTTTAATTTTTAAACTTTTGGCAATACTTTCAACTGATTCTTTTTTATCACCAGATAAAATAATGATCTCTTTATCTTTTAAATTTGATAATTGATAACTATTCTCTTTTATTTCATCCCCTAAAACTATATATCCCTGGTATTTGTTCTCTATGGCTAAATAAATTGTTGTTTCTGCTTCTTTATTTTCATCAATTTTGATATTGTTCTCTTCTAAATATGTTTTGGTTCCAATTATTATCCTTTTATTATTAACAGTTCCTTCAATCCCTTTTCCAGATTCTTCTTTATAATTTTTAACTTCCAATAATTCTTTCTTGTTTGAATTTTTTATAATATCTGCAATAGGATGATTTGAATATTCTTCAAGGCTTGCCATATACTGTAGGAATTCTTCTTGATTCATTTCTGTTTGAATCTTTTTGATTACAAAGTTTCCTTTTGTAATGGTTCCTGTTTTATCTAATATGATATAATCTGTTTTAGAAATTTTTTCTAATTCTTTAGCACCTTTTATTAAAACCCCTTCTTTTGATGCTTTTCCTATTCCACAAAAATAAACTAGTGGAATGGATATTACTAATGCACATGGACAAGATGTTACCAAAAAGATGAGTGATCTATATAACCATTTTTTTATTTCTTGACCTAATATTACGGGTATTAAAGTTATTAAAATACTGATTCCTACTACTGTTGGAGTATAAATCTTAGAAAATTTATTCATAAATGTTTCTGTGTCAGATTTTTTTTCATTTGATTTTTCCATTAATTCTATTATTTTACTTGTTGTTGAAGTTTTGTCATCTGATGTTGCTTTTATTTTTAATTTACCTTGCTGATTGATACATCCACTGAATACATTACTATTCTTATCTACTTTTTTAGGGATAGACTCTCCTGTAATTTTGGAAGTATCTAAATAACTTTCTCCTTCCATTACTATTCCATCTAAAGGTATGGTATCCCCTGGTTTTATGATAAAGATATCTCCTTTTTTAGCATCTTTTAAAGGAATGATTCTTTTATCTTCTAATTCTATTGTTTCTACTTTTAAGTTCATTAAATCTAATATAGATTTTTTACTTTTAGATACTGCTAAATCAGATAAATATTCTCCTATTTGATATAGAAGAATTACCATTACCCCTTCCGTATAGCTCTTTATAATAAATGCTCCGATGGTTGCGATTATCATTAAAAAATTCTCATCAAATATTTCACCATGAATTATATTTTGAAATGATTCTATATACATTTCATAGGAGATAATAATATAGCTTGTGATTAATACTATTATCTTTATATTATCATTTGAAATCATAAATGTACTTATCATTAAAAGTAGACTTATGATTATTTTTATGAAATCACTATTGATATATCTTTTCATCTACATCACCTCTGATATATGTTCTACACCATATTTTAAGATAATTTCTATATGTTCATCTGAGATAGAATAATAAACGTTTTTGCCAATCTTTTCTGTTTTTACCAGATTTGAACTTCTTAAATTTTTTAATTGATGAGAAACTGCAGATTGTGAAATATCTAATATGTTACTTATTTCATTTACACATAATGGTTTATTTACTAATACGTCTAGTATTCTTAATCTTGTTGGATCTCCAAATATTTTATAAAATTCACTTAATCCTACTAATAATTCTTTACTATGTATTTTCATATTTGTCCTTTCTTATATGAATGATTGTTCATATATTCATATTTATTCTATCTTATTCTACTTACTGAGTCAATATTTATTCACAAAGAAAAAAGTCGATTGTAAATCGACTTTTAATTTAAAACTTTTCTTTTGATATTTTTTATGAAAACAAGACTTGATAAAAGGAAGAATCCTAGTAATTCAAGTGTTGAATTATCTATTCCTGTATTTGGAATTTTTTCATATTCTGGAAGTTCTACTGTGAAGTTAGTCTTTGCAGATCCACCATCATTAAAGATTACATTTAATGAATGTTTTCCCAAACTTAATTCATTTAATAAATCTTTTGATAATCTTATGATTGTACTTCCTTCTTCTGAAATATATAAACTATTTGATATTTCAATATCATCAATTAATACAATTCCTCCATCTTCAAATAAAGAATAATCTGCATCTATTTCAAATAACGCTTCCTCCATTTGATTGATAATATATTTTTGATTTGCACCTTTTATATAGTTATATTCAATTGGTTTTGCTTCAATTTGAATTGTGTAATCTGATTCAATATTTGATATTTTTAAAATATTGTTTTCTAATTCTTGAATGGACTCTTTTCCATTTACTTTTATAGATACTAATTGATAACCATAATCTGGAAGAATTTCTATTTCTTTTGTAGAGTGATAATTTGCTTTTTCATCATCTAATTCTACATTTACTCCTTGAGATGAGGTAACTTTAAAGTTATAGATTATTTCTTTATATGTTACAACAATATCCATATCCTCATTTGATACTTGTAATTCTATTTTGTTATTATTGATTTTATTCTCTTCTCCATTTATGGTTACTTTATCAATTTCATATCCTTCATCTGGTGTAAATGTAACTGTAATAATATCATTTTCTAATACATTTTCTAATCCATCGGATATTGTACCATGTCCACCATTTACACTTGTTTTTACATTTACTTTTGAGTTTCCATAAACATTTATTTTAAATGTTTCTGTTGTATAGTTTTCTGTATCATTGTTTTCTGTATAGGTAAATTCATATTCTTTAGAACCTTTTTGAATTATTTCTTCTTTCTTTACCCATTGTCCTTTTGATAGAGAAATTGTTGATAATGAATCTCCTGCAATTCCAGATAAAGTACTTGCATTCTCTTTTGGCTTTTCTGTTTTTTTCTTATTAATTACTAATTTGTAACTTGTTGTTTTAGACGCATATTCTTCTGTTTCAGATGCCTCTGCCGTGATATCTACTGTTCCTGCTTTATGAATTGTTACTTTTCCATTTGTATCTATTGTTGCGATAGTATCATCACTTGATGTATAAGTTATCTTTCCATCTCCAATACTATGACTTAATTGATTTGTAAAGTCTTCATCTTGATATGTTTTTATAACTTCTTCTTTTTCAAAGAATAATTCTTGTACATCTTTTTCAACTATTTGGAATGTTTTATTTACTTTACCTGTATAATTACCCATTCCTTCTACAGTAATAGTTGCTGTTCCAATATTTTTATTATTTGTATAAGTAGTTTTATAATCTTTGTCTTTTTCAAGTGTTTTTTCATTGATTCTAATTACTACTTCTACTGTTCTTTCTTCTCCATTATATTTTACAGATTCTTGTTTTAATGTAATGTCTTTTTCTGTAATTGGTTTTGGAGTAATTGTAAAGTTTGTTGTGAATTTTTCAAATCTATAGCTACCATTTTCTACAGGAGAAATTGTTGCTGTTGCTTCTCCTACATTTATATTATTTGTATATGTAATTATATAATCTTTATTTTCTTTTAATGATTGGTTATTATTTTTTACATTTACTTTTGGAGTTATTTTTGATCCTGTATATTCTTGAGATGGTATTTCATCAATTGTTGGAGTAATATTTTCTTTCGTAATAGAATATGTTTTACTTATTTTTCCAGAATATTCTCCTATTCCTTCTACTGTAACAGTTGCTGTTCCAACTTCTTGATTATTTTGATATGTTACTTTGTAATCTTTATCTTTTTCAAGTGTTTTTCCATTTTTTGTTACAACTGGATTTGGAGTAATTTTAGAACCTGTATATTCATAAGATGTTTTTTCTAATGATACATCTTCTTCCGTTAATGTATATGGAATTGTTATTCTTAGTACTTCTCCACCTAATTCATAATCCATTCCATCTGGTCCTTTTGATGCACCACCATTTTGAAGTTCATATTCTTTTCCATTTACTATGATAGTTACATCTTCCCATGGTTCTTTCATAAGATATTTTGGATATTCCGGATTTTGTTTGAAGAACACATTATAACTATAGGTTTTTCCTTCTTCAAATTTTGTTAATGGTGTTCCATAAGTTTCGAAGAATTCTTGATCATATAGATCAGATGATGCTCCTACTAATTTGCCCTCTTCAACTAGTAACCATGTTTCATAAGTATGATAATAAACCTCTCCTGGTTCTCCATAAAATTTTGGAGCATCTCCTGCTTTTATATCAATTTTTGCATTCTTTACTTCAAATCTTTCGATATAGTTATAAACAACATTTTGAATATTTGTTGGATATGTATATTCATCAAAATTAGTTGTTATGTTATAATCTTTTCCTGTTTCTGGATCAGTATAAATTCTCTCAAATGCATACTTATTTGTATATTCATCTTCTAAGTATATTTGGATTAATGCATTTCTTTTTCCATTATCTCCATTTACTAAATAGCCACGGGTTTGATAATCTACACCCATTACTGGTTTATCATTATTTACTAATCCATCAAGTGTAACACTTGTTACTTCTGTTGTAAGTTCATTCATTGTTGCATTTTTAATTGTTATAATTTTTCTTGAAACAAACACTCTTATACTATCACGAGATCCGTTTGCTGCTGTTGCTGTAATGGTTGCCGTACCAGAGCTGTTTGCTTTAATTTTTCCATTTATTACGGTTGCTACTTTTTCATTATCTGATTTCCATGTTAATGTTTTATCTGTTGCATTCTGTGGAGTAAATTCTACGCCTACTTCTTTTTCTTCTCCATAAGTTAGACTGATTTCATCTTTCAATATATTGATTGATTCTACTTTAATATCTGGTTTCTTTGTTACTGTAACGGTTGCTGTTGCTGTTTTTCCGTTTGTTGTTGTAACTGTTATTTCTGCTGTACCTTCTGATACTCCTACAACTTTTCCATTATTTACTGTGGCAACACTCGTATTATTACTTGTCCATGTTACTGTTTTATTTGTTGCATTACTTGGTGTAATTGTTGCTTCTAAGCCTACTTCTGTTCCCTCTTCTATAGTTACGTTCGTTTTATTTAATGTAATACTTTCTGCTTCTACTGGTGGTATGTCTTTTACAGTAAGTTTTGCTGTTGCTGTTTTTCCATTTGTTGTTCTAACCGTTATTTCTGCTGTACCCTTTGCAACTGCAGTTACTTTACCATTTTCTACTGTTGCAATTTTTGTATTACTACTTGTCCATGTTAGTGTTTTATCTGTTGTATTTTCTGGTAGTATGCTTGCAACAAGTGATGCGCTATCTCCAATTACTAATTCAAGAGATGTTTTATCTAGAGAAACACTTTCTGCTTCTATTGTTTCTTCATAAGGATTTGTTACTACTATATGATATGTATAAGTAATATTTCCAAGCTTTGCAATAACATCTGCTTTTCCTGCTTTTCTAGGAATCATTTGTCCTTGTTCATTAACTTCTACAATGCTTGTATCTGTACTACTCCATGTAAAATCTGTTGCAAGAAAAGGTGTTTTAGCGTTTGGCCAACCTTTGTTTTTTGTAACAGGTGTGTTATATACAAACATATTGTTGTAACTAGTTCCCTCCTTTGGAACTTCTAAATTAATGGTATCTCCAGGATTTGCTCTAGCAGATGATTCTATATCAATGTATTTTTCATCTACTTCCACTTTTGGAGTTACTTCTATTGAACCAGTTCTATCTTCTGTTCCTGTTGAATTTGTGGAAAATAATTGTACCCAATAGTTTGTTCCATTTACTTCAATATGTCCAATACCTATTGTGGTAAAATATTTTGAATAATCATTTCCATCATATTCATATCCCATAATATTAGCACAATGACCTGGTGAATTCATCCAACCTGTCATTACTGCTGATGGGGTAGTATATCCTACGGCAATATTTTCTCCTGCGGTACTATAAGATAACCCATCAAATATTGTAAAGGTATCTGAATCATTTGCTCTTGTATGGCTGTAATAGACTGCAATTTCTGATGCCCTTTTCATGGCTCTATTTGTTAATTCTTTATCAAGAATTAGAGCACTTTTCCCCTTTTTTGCTCTTTCTTCATTTACAATTTTATGTACTTCTTTGATATAATCAAAATTTTCAGTTCCTGAGATTGTTATTTCACCAGTTGCTGCATAAATACTTAAAGGATATGAAAATAGTGATAAAAAAGTAAATATTATTGTAAATAAAATTTTACCTATTTTCTTCATACTATTCCTCACTTTCTTGACTTATTATTATATATTAGTTTTTTTATTTTTTTCAATATTTTTCTTTGAAAATTTTATTTTTAAAGAAAAAGAAATATCAATTTGATATTTCTTCTAATGCTTTTGCTAATTGATCAGGGCAGGATGTTCCTCTTCCTTTACAATCTATTCCTTTTAATTTTTCTTTTACTGTATTAATGTCTTGTCCTTCTACTAAGGCTGCAATTCCTTTTAGATTTCCATTGCAACCACCGGTAAATTTAACATTATATAATTTATTATCTTCTATATCAAAATCTATTTGTACAGAACATGTTTTATTTGTTTTATATGTTTTATGCATTCTTAACCTCTTATTTTATGTATTATTTTCATTAATTTATAATGCCATGTAATTGGTAATTCAAATTCTCCAATTAATTCTTCTACATATCCATTGAATCCTCTTTTAAATTCATAAATACCATAGTCTTTTGGATGCTCATTTATATTTGCTGGAATTCCATAAAAATTATGTTTATCAAATCCATTTTCAATTCCATATTTAATTAGTTCCCATTGAATTAAGTATTGAGAATTAAATTTCATATATTCTTCATAGTTACCACTTGATAGATAAATTACTTCTGGCTTGATTAACATAAACATGGAACCTGATAATGTAATGATTTCTTTTCCTGTTTTTTCTATAATCTCTTTGGATTCTTGAATTCTTTTTTCAAATGATGCAATCTCATTTGTAAGATTCTTCTTTGCTCCATCGTTGTATTTTGCATCGCTTAGACTATCCATTTTTTCTTGTTTTTCTCTCTTCTCTTTTTCTAAGCCTTCCATGTATTTTTTCAAGTCTAATTCTGTAATAAAGTATTTTACTTCTGCTTGATCATGAAATAGTTTATACATTTCTTGAAAGTAAGATAAATCTCTTACTTTAAAATCTTTTCTTGCACCAGTTTCTATCATAATATTTTGGAAACGATCTAATTCATCATATCCTATTTCTTTTACTGTAATTCCAAATTTTTCTGTTTTTTTGATTTGATTTCTTGTATTTGGTTTCATTTCTTTTAAGATTTCTTCTTTTGTTTTACCTTTTAAATCTAGAGAAAACATCCAAATGACTTGTTCTGTTTGTTCAACTGGTACTTTTTTAAAGCCTAGGTTTTCTAACTCTTCTACTACTTTTCTATTATCTTCTCCATCTTCAACTATATTTCCATCTATATCCCTTTGTCTATAGATTAAATAGGGATCTACTCTAAAAATATAGCCTTTCTTTTCTTTGATATATTTTTTAATTTCTTCTGTAAAGAAATCTAATAATTCTTTATTATGAAAATCTAATAAATATCCTCTTGGGGAATAAAATTCATATTTATTAAAATGTCTTTTGTGGGATAGTAACATTGTTGCGGCAATCAATTTTTTATCTTCTTTTACTCCAACATAATATGTTTTCCAATTCTGTTTTTCTCTTAATTTTGATATTTTTGGAGAAGATAAAAATGTTTTTAAGGGATGTTCTTCCCAAAAGTCGGTATATTCTTTTTCTGTTATTTCTTGAAATTTCATAGCAACACCTCATCTTTTCATTTACTATTATATCATAAGTTCTTTTAGAATGACTATGAATCCCGTTTCTTATTCTTTCTTTTTCTTGTTTTTCTTTTGTTTTTCAAACATAAACCTTGCTCGATCAATTTCTTTTTCTAATGTTTTATCGACTTTATCTACAATCATATCTTTATCTAATAAAGTAATTATAAATAAGAAAATCACTATAAATAGTAAGATTAAAGATACAAATAAAATGATACTAAAATTGTCCTTTTGCTCTTTTGTGGTATCTAAATAACTGTTTGTTAAATAAGATTCATAATTTTCTTCTGTTATTGTAACTTCGTTTTCTGCAGGCACAAAATTTTTTATGTTCTTAATGGCTATTTTTTTTAATTCTTCGCTAGTAATTACTGGATATCCATATACTTTTTTAGGGGATGGTTCTACAGTTGTCCTTTCATATGTATAATCTATAATATTTTTATACTCATCATACTCGCTTTCATCTATAGCGATTAAATAAGTATGCCATTGTCCAGTTGCTTCTTTTTCAATAATAAAATGAATTCCTACATTTGATTCTTTATAATATGCAAATTTTTCTGACATTTTTGATATTGTAACATAAGTATAATCTTCTACATTTTCAACATCTGACCATGGTACAATATCTTTTTTTTCTTGAAATAATCGATAAGAGCACACAAAAAGAATGCTTATTATTACTAAATATACTAAGCACATAATCATTTTAATTGCTATTCTTTTTTCGTTTATCTTTTTCTTTTTCATTTTACTTCCTACTTCTTGAATAATAAAAAGTGGCTATTCCACTTTTTGAGGTTGTTTATTTAATTTTAACATTAATATTTCTATAAATCGATATCCATCTCTATTTTTTATATATAAATATCCAAATATAGAAAAAACAAATGCTCCTATTAAGTTTACTAGTAAGTCTTTCATAGTATCATTCAACCCAATATCCAAATATCCTCCCTCAATTACAATTATATCGTCTCCATTGTCACTATAAATTTCTGTTTTTACAATATCTTTTACTTTAATGGGTATATTTATTCCATCTGGATTTATTTTTACGGATTGAAAGCTTTCAACAATCTTATCCTTTTGCATATCTTTTTCAAGATATAGGTCTGCAGCATATTCTCCAAATTCCCAAAGTACTCCAATTGTCATGGAAAACGAAAAGGCTACTAGTGCTGCAAATGCTGGAGACATGTTAATATGAAATTGTTCATGATTCATCATATCTACAATTGAAAAACCTATTGCTGCACATAAGAAACCATTTAAGGTATGTAATATAGTATCCCAGTGTGTGAATATTCCATAAAAATTTTGGATTTCTCCTAATATTTCCGCAGAAAAAATGAATAAATATACGATTATTTCTAATGTTTCTGGAAATGTTACATGAAATCGTTTTGAAATAAAATTAGGTAATGTAAATAATATTAAAGTTAAAATACATAAGGCCACATTATTCCAGTTATGATTTAGTCCTTGACCAATCATACTGGCAATTACTAATATTCTTAATAACAAATATACAACAATATTAACTCCTTTTTTTTCTTTTATTTTTGGAGATAATTTTTTTTTATTATTTTTGTTAATATTATGATGATTTTCTTTTGCACTTTTCATCAGATTCACTACCTTATTCTTCGAATAATTTTTTAATATTTTCTTTTGGAACTTGCATTTTCATACTTTGTTCTACTCTAAATACGTATTTATTTGTATCTTCTTTATATTCTTCTCCATCAATACACCATGATGTTTTTGGTTTATCTAAGAATTCTATTTCAAATTTATTTGTTTGATAATATGTTATTTCTGGTATTTCTTTTACATCTAGGGAATCTACTTTAGCAAGTAATTTTAATAGTTCTTTTTTGTTTTTTGGATTTGCAAGTGCAACTTCAAACATCTTATCGTCTAATTTTACATCATAGTATACATCTGGTTGGCCTGCTATTCTTGAAGAGTTTGATATGAATATAAATGAATAAGTTCCTTCATATTCTTTTCCATCTACTTTAAATCTTATGTCATAGTGATGTAGTTTATTCCATATTTGTTTTGCACCATATATTAAATAGGCTATTTTTCCATATTTTTCTTTTAGATATCGCGGAGTAGAATATGCCATGTCAATATAATCACCTAAACATGCTACATATACAAAAGGAGTTTCATTAATGAAACATACGTCTACTTTTTTTGCTTTTCCTTTCAAAATTTTTTCTAAATTTTCATATATATTTTGATTTAGTCCATACATGTTTCCAACATCATTTGTACTTCCCATAGGGAGTGGTGCTATTGTTAATTTCTTATCCCTTTGTAGATTTCCAGTTACTATTTCATTTAATGTTCCATCTCCTCCGGCGCTAATTACTAAATCTACTCTAGAATCTAGTCCTTGAATAATTTTTTCTGCATCATGTTTTGCTTTTGTAAAAATAATGTCTGTATCATATCCGTAATTTCTTAAAATATCATAAAACTCTTGATATGTCGTAATTTTCTTTTTTTTGCCGCTTTCTGGATTCATGATGATTACACATTTTTTCATGAGATCATCTCCCCTTTTTCAAGTTTTATTTTACACTATAATGTTATTCTTGTCTATTATCTGCTTTTAAGTTTTTTAAAGAAAAAAAGAATGATTTTCTCATTCTTTTTCTAAACTATAAAAAGTGAATCCCCCTAATCTATCATCAGGATCTTGGCACTGTTCTTTCCATATTAAATCAATATTTGTCCATCCATTATTATTTTCATTTAATGGATCTAGTGTATATGTTTTTTCTTTTGATTCATTTTTATAATCATACATTACAATAGCATGATTCCATCTTTCTGTTGCAAATTTACCATTTTGCATTGTACCATATACAATTTTTCCTTGTTTTAACTCTCCAATTAATTCTTCTTTTGAATTAATACCTTTCCATTTTACATGATAATGATCTGATGCATATATAATTCCTAATCCACTTGTTCCTGAATATTTTTTATTGAATTGATCCGTATTATTATATAAATAATCCCCTATTTCTGTAGGTAAAATCTCTCTATTCAATATTGATGTAAAAGCCATAGCCATACTTGTTGGAGAACATCCTGTTGATCCAAATGTTTTTTTACCATATTTTTTGTTAGTCCATCTAGAATCCTTTTGTTTATAATAAACTGGAATTTGCTGTGTTCTTATATATTCTCCCGTTTCCGAATCTAGATATATTCTATAATTATTTTTATTTATAACTCCGTATTGTTTTGTATAATTATTTTCATCAAAATAATAGTTTTTATCGTCTATTTGAATAATTCCTTTTTCTAAGAATTTACCATGAATAAAGAATTCTTTTTCTTCACAGTTTACTAGTCCTTCTCCGGTTAATACTTCTCCATCTTCTTTTTGGTACCATGCACCTTCAGTTGAACCTTGTAATCCTTTTTTTAAGGCTCCATTTACTCGACTATAGAAATAGATTTTATCATTTTTTTCAATGAATCCAGTTTGCATGATTCCTTGATCATTAAAATAATAGTTTTTGCCGTCTATTTGTTGCTCTTTTGTAACTACTTCTCCTTCTTCATTCTGATACCATTTTCCTTCTTCTGCACCTTGCCAGCCATGTTTTAAGGCTCCATTTACCCGGCTATAGAAATAGATTTTTCCATTTTCCGTTATAAATCCTTTTTGTAAGAATCCATTTTCATTAAAATAATAGTTTTTACCATCTATTTCAGTTTTTCCTACTACTAATGCTCCTTCTTCATCTTGATACCATTGTCCTTCATCTGCTCCTTGCCAGCCATGTTTTAAGGCTCCATTAACTCGACTATAGAAATAGATTTTTCCATTTTCTGGAATAAAACCTTTTTGCAAAAATCCATTTTCATTAAAATAATAGCTTTTACCATCTATTTCTGTTTTTCCTATTACTAGTGCTCCTTCCTCATCTTGATACCATTGTCCTTCTTCTGCACCTTGCCATCCATGTTTTAGTTTTCCATTAACTCGACTATAGAAATAGATTTTTTCATTTTCCGGAATAAACCCTGTTTGCATGATTCCATCTTCATTAAAATAATAATAGTCTCCATCAATTTCATATTTTCCTATTGCATATGTATTTTCTTCTAATTCATATTTAATATTTTCTTCTGTTTTAATCCATCCTTCTGCATAAACTGATGGTATTCCTAAGAATAATAATGTTATCAAAATAAAGTGTTTTTTCATTACGTTCTATCCTTTCTACTCTAGCCTATTATTATTATATCATTTATTTTTTTTTATAAAAGACTAAATTCATTATAAGAAACAAAAAAAGGGTTTTAACCCTTTTTACATATAGAAATAACTCATGTCTACATTTCCATTAATACCTGGAATGCTTCCTTCACTTGTATATTGCCATCCTTCATATGCTCCTTGATAGGTCAATACATCATTCCATTGTGCAACCCATGTTGCATATTGTTGAACATCTTCTGGAAATCTTGTTTCAATATAATTCTTTGATGCATATACTCTTGTTTTAATACATAGATTTTTTTCGGTATTGTCTACAAAAGTATTTATCATATCTCTGTAAGTTTCTTTTCCTATTCCGTAACTATTTTCTCCTGTAGATTTTATTTCCCAATCTTCTAGATCATAGTAAATTCCAAATATATTTTTGGCAATATGAACATCATTATTTTTAATTGTATTTACTACAAAGTTTGACTCTTTTAGTGCTTCATTTCCGTTTTCGGCATAACTAAAGATATATACAGAATAAGGAATTCCTACTCTATCTAATTCATTTTTGTTTCTAATAAAGTATTTGTCTACATATCCAATTCCATAACCAAGTCTTAATATTACTGCATCTACTTGTCCAGATGCTTTTACCATATCCCAATCAATCTTTCCTTGCCATGCAGATACATCAATTACTCTTATTTGTCTTACAAATTTTTCAAACTCTCCTGTTATTGCATTAAATTGCCAAAATCTTTCTGCCATATATTGAATTCCTTTTGCTGTAGTACCATCAGGATTTTTATAATATTTCTTTCCATCTATTTCTGTAAAACCTTCTAATAATCCAGTATTGTCATCAAATTTGTATTCTCTTCCATCTATTGTTTGAAATCCTTTTACTAATGATCCTTCCTCTGTTTGATACCAATATCCATCTGCTGCACTTTGCCATCCATGTTTTAATTTTCCGTTTACTCGACTATAAAAATACCTATTTCCATCTTTTTCTACAAAACCTTTTTGCATAATTCCTTCATCATTGAAATAGTATTCATCATTATCGATTATTTGTTTTCCTATTACTAGTGCTCCATCTTTATCTTGATACCATTGTCCTTCGGCTGCTCCTTGCCATCCATATTTTAAGGCTCCTGTTACCTTACTATAGAAATAGATTTTATCATTTTCTTTTATAAATCCTGTTTTTAGAAATCCATCTTCATCAAAATAATAATGATTTGATTCCATTGTAATTTTACCAGTTAATAAAGATCCATCTTCTAGTTGATACCATTTTTTACCGTTTTCTTCATGCCATCCTTCTTTTATAATTCCTGTTTCTTTATCATAATAATACTTTTTATCTTCTTTTGTGACAAAGCCTTTTTCTAAGAATCCTTTTTCATTAAAACAATATTTTTCATTATCAATTGTTTGATTTCCTATTAAGAGTACTCCTTCATTATCTTGATACCATTGTCCTTCGGCTGCTCCTTGCCATCCATATTTTAAGGCTCCATTTACTCTACTATAAAAATAGATTTTTTCGTTTTCTGTTATAAAACCTTTTTGTAAGAAACCATTTTCATTAAAGTAATATTTGTTACCATCTATTTCTGTTTTTCCTATGGCAAGGGATCCATCTTCTAATTGATACCATTGTCCTTCTACTGCTCCTTGCCATCCATATTTTAAGGCTCCATTTACTCTACTATAAAAATAGATTTT
>AUXO013952516.1_pt1 | contig 16746 bp, 17 predicted proteins | sample 768731 | NCBI WGS metagenome assembly AUXO01 (sample SAMN02715735, study PRJNA202380) | gut metagenome | biome: sheep rumen | host: Ovis aries | place: New Zealand: Palmerston North
TTCATAAGTTTCTTTGTTATGTTTATGAAGTCGTAACACAGCTTTTCACCTCGCTTTTATTATTTTTATGTATTATAAATCGCTAAATAGATCGTTATTGTAAATTCCTTTATCAAGCAATTCTTTAAAACTTTTTTCAACAGAAGCCTTATCCTCCGCATAAGTCACACCAAACCATTTATCATCAGTCGGTAAAACTCTAACACTTACTTTATTTTCTTTTAAAAGCTCCTCAATTAAAATCGGAAGCAAATATTCGGCTTTGAGAGGATTTGACGGAACTTTGTTTTCAAAGAATAGCTTGAAATGTTCATCTAATGTTTCCATAAACTTCGGACTTAACCCCCACATATTCATAGAAACATAGCTGTTCGCATCAATCTCAAAACCATTTACGGTTGCTCCTTTTTCTGTTTTAACAATATCCGAAGTTTCTGAAATTGTTGCCAAATATCCGTTTTCAACTTTGCACACGCCTCTTGTGACCCCACCATTTTCAGATAATGTATTTTTCAGTATGAAGCCTGCCATACAGAATTCATTTTTTTTATTATCTTTAATAAGAAAATCGTGTAACGCTACAAAAGCATTTTTACCGTAATAGTCATCGGCATTTATAACAGCAAATGGCTCGTTTATCAAATTTTTCGCAACTAAAACTGCCTGTCCCGTTCCCCAAGGCTTTGTTCTGCCTTCGGGTATTTCGGCAGGTATATCTTCAAGACTTTGAAAGCAATATCCAACTTCAACATTGTGTACAGCACAGACTGCCTCAATGCGATCACCTATTATTTCTTTAAAATCTTTTTCAATATCTTTTCTGATAACAAAGACTATTTTGTTAAATCCTGCTTCTATAGCATCATGGATGGAATAATCCATTATTATGTGTCCATAATCGTCAACTGTAGCAAGCTGCTTTATACCACCACCGAAGCGTGAGCCTATGCCTGCTGCCATAATTAAAAGTGTTGTTTTTTTCATTATCTAACCTTTTACCCATGTAGTATGTCTACATACTTTCCATTAATTACATCTTTCAAATACTGTCCGTACTGGTTTTTCATCATATCCTTGCAGTTTTCAAGCACTTCATCTGCGCTTATCCAGCCGTTGAGATACGCTATTTCCTCCAGACAAGCCAATTTTCTGTGCTGATGCTGTTCTATTGTTTTTACGAAGTTTGAAGCATCAACAAGGCTTTCGTGAGTACCGGTATCAAGCCAAGTGAAGCCTTGACCCAACAGTTCAACATTTAACTCACCTTTTTCGAGATAGAGTCTGTTGAGGTCGGTTATTTCAAGTTCTCCTCTTGCTGATGGCTTTAAGTTTTTGGCAAGTTCGACAACTCGATTGTCATAGAAATACAAACCCGTTACACAATAGTTGCTCTTTGGCTTTTCGGGCTTTTCCTCTATACTTATAGCTTTGCCGTTTTCGTCAAACTCAACGATACCAAAGCGTTCGGGATCATCAACATAGTAACCGAATACCGTTGCACCTTTGCCGGTTTCCGCATTTTCTACAGCGGCTTTAAGTCGCTTTTTAAGACCATGACCCGCAAAAATATTATCGCCTAACACCATTGCAACGGTATCGTTACCAATAAATTCTTCACCTATAATAAACGCCTGTGCAAGTCCATCGGGGCTTGGCTGAACAGCATAACTAAGGCTTATGCCAAACTGTGAGCCGTCACCTAAAAGAGCCTCAAATCTCGGCGTATCCTGCGGAGTTGAAATAATAAGTATGTCTTTGATTCCCGCCATCATCAAAACAGACAAAGGATAATAGATCATCGGTTTGTCATAAATAGGCAAAAGCTGCTTTGATGTTACTTTTGTAAGGGGATAGAGGCGTGTGCCCGAACCACCCGCTAAAACTATACCTTTCATATGAAAACCTCCTTATCGATTGCTGTACATCTTTTCGTAGTAATTCTGATATTCGCCGCTGATTATCTCTTCCCACCATTCACGATTGTCAAGATACCATTGAATTGTTTTCTTGATACCATCCGCAAACTTTGTTTCGGGAAGCCAGCCCAATTCAGTATGTATCTTTGTCGGGTCTATAGCGTAACGCATATCGTGACCTTTTCTGTCTGTAACATAAGTTATAAGGCTTTCGGGCTTGTCCAGTTCTTGGCAAATAAGCTTAACAATATCAATGTTTCTCATCTCGTTGTGACCACCGACATTGTAAACCTCGCCAACTTTACCGTTATGAATAATAAGGTCGATAGCACGGCAATGATCCTCAACATAGAGCCAATCACGAACATTCAGCCCCTCGCCGTAAACAGGTAAAGGTTTGTCATTCAGCGCGTTTGCAATCATCAATGGTATAAGTTTTTCGGGAAAGTGATACGGGCCATAGTTGTTTGAACAGCGTGAAATTGTCACAGGCAAGCCGTATGTACGGTGGTACGCCAAAACAAGTAAATCGGCAGAAGCCTTCGAACTGGAATACGGACTCGAAGTATGTATCGGTGTTTCCTCCGTAAAGAACAAATCAGGCCTGTCAAGCGGCAAATCTCCGTAAACCTCATCGGTAGAAACCTGATGATAACGTTGAATGCCAAATTTGCGGCATGCGTCCATAAGAACGGCTGTACCTAAAATGTTTGTGCGCAGGAAAACCTCAGGGTTCTCAATAGAACGATCCACATGAGATTCCGCAGCAAAGTTTACAACGACATCGGGCTTTTCAGACTCAAATATCTTGTAAATTGCCTCCCTGTCCGCAATATCCGCACGATAAAATTTAAAATGCGGATTGCTCATAACTGATTTTAAAGTTGATAAATTGCCCGCGTATGTTAAAGCATCTATGCAGATGATGTTATACTCCGGATATGTATTTAACATGTGGAATATGAAGTTTGATCCGATGAAACCGGCACCGCCGGTGACTATAATTTTTTTGCCCATAAGTAAGCTCCTTCAATTGCTTATTTTAACATCATTATAATAATCGATATTATGCAGCTCTTCAGCAGTTATTTCGAGTTTATCCTCTATTCCACCGGCAACGGATGGTTGTTCGCCAACAATTCTGAAACCGATCTTAAAATAATTTGTCCTTGCAGCAATGTTGTCTCTGTGTACCTCAGCAATGATTTTTTTGATGCCTAATAGTTCTACAGCGATTTTCATTGCCATAACAAAACTGTATCTGCCAATTCCTTTTCCGTGGGCATCAGGATCGCCAATCTGTATTTTGCCTATTTCACATATTTTGTTTTTATAATCAAAATCATAAAGAGAAAGACTGCCAACCATTCTGTTTAAATCGTTTGTTTCTTCAATGGCAAAACAGATTTGGTTTTCGTCTTTTAGGTAATTTTCAAACCACTCAGACTGCATTTCGGATGTAATTTCGGGAATAGGACGAAGATATTTTGTTGCTTCTTTGTCATTTCGCCATATCCTCAAATTTTCAATATTCTGATATTTCAATGGTGTTAATTGTATGTTTTTAAATTCAGAACAATAGTTGTGTTCCATATTTTAAACCCCACTTTTATTTTTTATAGTAAATATTAGCCTTGATATATCTTTTTTATATAATAATAACAGTGCTATACATGCTACTGTTGCGATTATCGTCCCTATTAAAGGTTTATCATAAAAAGTAAATCGCCATACTACAAAAAAAACTATTACCAAAATTGAACTTAAAATAAATTGCATGCTTATTTCCATAAGTTTCATCTTACAGAGAACGATTACACATATAACATCCGAAACTACATATCCGATAAGAGTTGCAATAGAAGCGCCTTCAATACCCAATACAGGGATCAACAACAGGTTTATTATTATATTTAGTATTGCCCCAGCCGACAGTATAAGCATATTTGGCCATGTTTTCTTAATGACCAAAAACTGATTTGCAGCAACCTGAAACAGCATTTGCAGTAAAGGGGCTAAAAACAAATACGGAGCAATAATGTATCCTTGTATATAATTTCCTTCAAATAATAATTTGAATATAGGATAACTCCATGCGCATATAAATACAGTAGCAGCAAACGAGATAATCCCCAAATATTCAAATACAAGCGAATTTGATTTCACTTGGTTTTCCTCTTTCATAGTAGAAAAAGCAAAGTATTGCCAACCGCCTGCAAAGGCTGTATATATCAGTTGACTGCAATGTCCTAATTTGGAACCGACCGAGTATATTCCCGCTTCGCCGACATTCAACAGATTGGTTATCATAACCTTATCGGAAGAATTAAATATCCAATATATCAAAAAATTGGGAAACAATGGCACTGCTATGATAAGAAGCTGTTTTAAAATCTTATTATCAAATCTCTTTAGCGAAAACCACTCTTTATTCAAAATACCAAAAGTAATTTCCATTGTTATGCCGGCAATAACAGCAGCAAGCGGCAATGCAATTAAGTAATGCCCTGCCAAAAGCATAGGAATGGAAATTAAATAAGAGATAAGCGGACTTACGGTATTTGTTATGAGAAATATTTTTCTTTTGTTCTGCATTCTTGTCGGTGCAGAAATTATACTGTTTGTTGCACTAACCAACATAGCCATTGCTGAAAGATATACAACCATAGCGTATTTTTTATCTCCAAAAAAATACTTTGCTATCAAATCCTTGCATAATAACATAAAAACAAACACAAGCAAAGACATTATCAATGTAAATGTTAATGCAGTTGAACAAACGTCTTTTTTGAATTGTTCTTCGTCTTTTTCAAAGAACATACGATACATAGCATCATACATTCCCAAAACAGCTATCGCACTGCAAAACGAAACAACCGTGTTGGATAAATCACTTATTCCAAAATATGTCGAATCCGGCATAAGACGAGTTATAACCGGCACCATAACAAGCGGAATGATTTTACTAATTATTCCGCCTAGACCGTATACTAAAAAATTTTCAATAAATAGTTTAAGTTTTTTCATGTTATTACCTATGAAAATTTAGTTACTCAAATCAATTATTGGCAACCTAATTTTTTTAGAAATTACTCTGAAAATTGATGTAATAGTTTTTTCATATATACAATAAACGATAAAACAAGCTAAATAAATCAAAACTGCACTAACTGCTATGTGAAGTAACATCACAAGAGGATTCATATTTACAGCTTTATTTATGCCTATATATTTTATAAAAACCGAGTGTAATAAAAAACAGCTAAATACAGATTTAGATAATACATTTATTATTTTGTTTACCCCAATATTCAGGTTTAAAAACAGGTTGAAAGCAAATACTGCTTCTAAAATAACTATCGGGTTGCAATATTCCCAAGCGCTTTTTTCATTATATGCAAACATATAATCGTTTGCACGACTCCATGTTGTTATTGTAATTATGCACAACAACATTCCTAAAATACTATATTTCTTTGATGAAGGTTTGAATACCCCTGAATTTTTATATATGCACCTAAAATATACATCAATAAAAAATTCACTACAGAATATCCCCATTGGCTTCCGTACATACCAATGGAACTTAATCCATTCCATTCTTTTCCTGTTAATTCTCTGAATATATCAACAAGCGTTGGGTAAACAGAAAACAAAAGCACTGATGTTATAACAAAAAGCTTTAATTGCTTATTATCAAGTGAATATAACAGCTTATTAACAAATGGTGAAAAAAAGTATACCACAATATATAAAATCACAAAATAATTCGCAGGTACAAACCTGCCAAATAAAGATTTTATAGAAAAATCATCCGTTTTTAAGATAATCTTAAAAAAATAAATACCTAAAGAAAACAATATCACTTGTACAACAAGTTCTATTGGTTTCCATAAATTTCTTTTATACGATGTGCACATAAAATATCCGGATATAAGCATAAACAAATTGACGGCACATATAAACACAGATTCTAATATGTAAAGGATATAAAAAATAATGCTTTCATATTTTACATACTCGAACCCGCCGCCGATAGTTTTATTGTTATAATGAAGGATAATAACACCTATTATTAACAAAATCCTCAGCAGTTCTATATTTGATTGTCTTTCCTTCTTAACTTGTTCCATCTTATTTAAACTCATTTATTTTCTCAATAACATAACCAATTTCTTCATCAGTCATCCCATAATACATCGGCAAGCTCAATTCCGTTGCACTAATTTCCTCCGCAATCGGAAGTTCACCCTGTGTTATACCCAGGTTCTTATAACATTCTTGCAAGTGCATAGGAATAGGGTAGTGTTTATTTGTACCTATACCATTTTCGTTAAGACACTTTTCCAATTCGTCACGTCTGCTGCTTCTTATGCCAAAGATATGCCATACCGGAACAGCATAATCGGGAACAAACGGAAGAATAACATTTTCATTTTTTATTCCATCAAGATAAAGAGAAGCAATCCTGCGCCTTTCGATATTCATTTTTTCCAATATCGGAAGTTTTGCGGCTAAAAACACCGCCTGCATCTCGTCAAGTCTTGAGTTGTTACCCATATAAATATGATGATACTTGTAATCCGAACCGTAATTTCCCAATGCCCTTATTTTATCGGCGAGTTCTTTATTATTTGTCAACGTGGCACCTGCATCACCGAGTGCGCCGAGGTTTTTACCGGGATAGAAGCTAAAACCTGCTGCATCACCAAAAGAACCGATTTTTTTGCCTTTATAAGTTGACCCGTGAGCCTGCGCACAATCCTCCACCACAAATAAACCATGCTTTTTTGCAATATCCATTATAGGATCCATATCACACGGCTGACCATAGAGATGTACAGGCATTATCGCTTTAGTTTTGTTTGTTATCTTTTCCTCTATTTTTGTAGGATCAATATTAAATGTACGTATATTGGGTTCGACAAAAACAGGAACAGCTCCTGTATATGTGACCGCTAAAGCGGTAGCAATAAATGTATTTGAAGGAACAATCACTTCATCACCCGTACCTATGCCAAGCGCCTTAAGTGCCAGCATAAGTGCATCAAGTCCGTTGCCGACACCAACACAATATTTAACATCACAGTATTCGGCAAAGGCTCTTTCAAATGCTTGTCCTTCTTCACCTTCTATGTACCAGCTTCTGTCGAAAACACGTTCAAAAGCCGCCCTCAATTCCTTGTCAAGCTCTTTTTCCATAGGTTTAAAGCTTACAAAAGGTATTTTCATAATTATTCTCCTTCTGCGGCAACTGTATCACCACAATTTTTTACAAATTCCAAAAATTCGTCATAATCTCGTATGTAGTCGGATTCATCATATAATTCCGAAGCCAAAACCATAAGTACTGCATCGGGAGAAAAATCAAACATTTCTCTCCACATATTGTTTGCCACATAAACACCCTCATACGGCTTTTCAAGCGGAACTATCTTTTTTTCCCTGCCGTTGTCAAGACGAATCTTGCAGCTGCCATGTATGCAGATAAGTATTTGCTGTAAATTCTTGTGTGCGTGGAAACCGCGCGTAACACCGTCCGCTGTATCATACATGTAGTATACTCGTTTGATTTTAAAGGGTATGTCCTTGAATTCTTCCAATGCCACAAGCTGACCGCGCGAGTCGCCGTGGGGTTGGAAGACGTATTTTATTACTTGCATTTTGTCACCTCAATTATTCTATTTGACAACTTTTCCGATTTTGTTTATATGTATTATTCTATTTAGAAAATTACTTTTTATAGATTGAATTAATATATAAAATAACAGTATTCCATTAAAACTTGTATGGTTATTAGTAGGTTTTAATGATATCAATTTAGTTATAAATATATCTAAATCATAGGTTTTATTATATGATTCGATAGTTTTATATATCATATCTTCGATTGTCGTATCATCCGATAGTATTACTTTCTCAAGAAGTGGCTTTATACTCTTTCCTTCGCCAATTTCCGTCAGTAGCCATGTTGGCTTTTGATAAAAAAAACAATCTCCATTGCATTCATAAGTATAAGGAGAAATAGCTATTGCTATATCTCCTTGACTTGCTGCTTCCAATATTGTTGTTCCCATGCCAACATATACTATTGCTTCTTTGTAATATTTTTCCAATTGATGATAGGGTACATTCAAAATCAAAATAATATCTTTGATTCCATGCATTTCCTTTTCGGTAATCCACGATTTTAGTATTTCGACATCTTGTCGTGCAGATATAATTGTAAGTTTAAGATTATCGTGCTCTTTTTTCAAATCTGAATAAATACTGATTAGCCCTTTTAGATAACCTTTAAAAGGAAAATCCGCTCTTGCAACACTTAATATATTAAGTTGATTTTTTCGGTCTTTTATTTTTTTTTGTATCTCTATATGGTTGGGCTCATCTTTTGGCTCCAAGAATAGTCTTAAAATACAGTTTTCTTTTGCCTTTGAGGTTAAATTTAGATGCATTTTTTTTGTTGCGTAATTCAAACATTGTTCATCCATAAATAAAATTGATCCGTTTTCAATTTCTTTTTGAATCATATTATTATAACTTTTTTCGAATATAAATTTTTTTATACCATTATGAAAATGAATAGTTGTGTATGGGTGCACAATATATAATAATACATTACAGATTATTTTTTTTCGTCTTACATAGTTTTTGCATTTCATAAAATTGGTAACGCCGAGAAACATTAATATATCTTCGCTTTTTATTTCATTGAGAACTATCTTGTTGAATCTGTTACCATAAATGGATACATTTATATTTTCATCTTGAAATTGACCTAATATTTTATCCTCTATATTTTGACAATAAAACTTAACTTCATAATTTTTGTTCATAAGCTTTCTTAGCATCCTTAATATTAATGTCTCCGAACCGCCTATATTTGCTTTTCCGTAAATCACTTTAAACATTTATCTTTCTCCGTTAACGAATTTTACATAAAAAATATTTGAATATTTACATAATCATTTGCGAAATCTAATAGCTTATCTTTTGCTAACAAAAGATCTGATTTTTTTTATGAAATAACTAATTATGTTAATCTTATTCTGTCCAATTATATTACTAATTCTTCTTGTAAATTTCTTCTTTTTAGAAAGCCATGATGCACTGTAGTGATGAATAGAATAGCTTTCTTCACACAATAGATTATCTGTAGTATCTGGAGTTATTGGATCAAAATATTTACTTGAATAAATTATTGTATCAAATTTTTTAAGATATTGGGTTTCATCTTTCCTTTGAAATCCATTATTCTCGAGTGTTTTTGTATTTAAATATGGGCATGCTAGATTTTTCTTATTTGCTTCACTGAATTCTACAACATCGTATATATCCATTATTTTTTTGACAATATTGTGCTTCTGTTCGGCCCCAAAACACAAACCTGTATTAACATAGCACCCATTCTGCTGAATTGCAAAAAAAGCCTTATTTTCTAATAGGTCATCGAAATTTTTCAAAATTTCAACATCTGTATCTAAATATACACCCCCGTTTTCGTAAATAATTTTTAAACGTGCATAATCAGATACAAAAGCCCATTGTTCTGATTTATATGCCTCTTTAACAAATTCATTGCAATTCACATCAAAGTTATTTTCATTCCATTGTGTAATAATATAATCCGGGCATTTTTCTTGCCAACTTTTAATGTATTTTTTTAAATATGATGGAATAGGATTATTCCCAAACCAACAATAATGAATATTTTTTGGTATCATTTATTAATTACTCCTAAATAAAATGCTCTCATAAGGTATTGCGCCATACCATTCGGGTCTGAATAACGCTACGATAATCCAATGTGCAAATAGTGTTATCCAAAATAAACTTAATATTATTTTTTTGCTATTAAAGCTTTTTATATTATTTATTGCCATAGATAAATAAATACAATTAAATATGTCTAAGTAGGTTGTAACTCTAGTAACTATACTTATTTTTGCGGCTAAAGCATAAAATATTAAATTTGCCGACACAATATACAAATAATTATTAAATAAATTGAAATTTATATCTTTATCTTTCTTAAAATCAAGTTTATAAAAGAAAGAAAATAAAAGGTTAGCAAAACACAAAAAATAATTCAAATATCCAGCAACAGAACCACCTTCATAATAGCTTGATGATTCATAATTTGCATATTTTGATTCTATAGTAATAATAGAAAAAATCTTTTCAGGGGCTATAAAACAAATAACAGATGCTAAAACCACAAAGATTAGCAGCACTTTTGTGTATTCTATTTTTTTGGGTATAACCAACAACAGCAACATAGCAATTGCTGAACTATGAAATAAAGAAGCGACTAAAACTGTTATAAAATACTTTATATATTTATTCTTTTTATAAAATAATTCATAACCATATAATATTACACTAATAGCCAATGCTTGTCGCATTGCTGTAATATACATAAAGAATGAATTTAAAAAAATAAAAATCAACAAAGAAACGCAGGGGCTTTCACTATTAGCATAAATAAAGGAAAAAACTGAATAAAAAATAATTAAACTTGAAAATGCAATAAGAATTTGTGCATCTTTAGATATAAAACTCAAAACTTTACATAAAGAGATGAAACCAGCTTCATATCTTAAATTATTTATTGACCATTTTAAAGAATGTGTGCTAATACGAAAAAAATCTCTATAGTATTGTATAGTGTCCGCTCCCACACGATAAGTTCTTGTGCAAAGGAAAAGCATAAGAATAAAATATATACAAAACAAATAGTTGCGACTCTTCCGTTTGTTTTTATAGGGCCTAATTATGTAGTTCAATATAATAATCATAAAAATAATAAATATATATACACCCATTAATTTACCTCTTTATATTTTATTTTTATATCATTGTGTATCAACATTGAGGATACTAAATTATGTGTATCTTTTTCTTTTAACACAGTACCTGCGGCAATTATTGTATTAGATGGAATTATACACCCCTTTAATATAATTGCATTAGCTCCAATCCATACGTTATCCCCGATTATTATTTTTTTGCCTATAAAATTTTTCATATCATTTCTATAATCATGGTCATGATCTATAATTATTACATTATGTCCGATATTAACATTATTTCCAATTATAATTTCCTTTTGGCAATTAAGAGATACATTATCATTAAAAAAAACATTATCTCCAATACAAATTTTGCCACAGTAATCGTTACGAATAGAGGTATTATTCCGTGCTTTAAATTTATTGCCTATACGTAACAAGGTTCCCTTTTTTAATGACAAACGAAAACTATCATTTACTTTTGCAATACCATTTATAAATATTCGATTTCGATATATTAGCTTAAACACTAATATTTTAATTATTCCAATTAAGATGCTTATATAATCATATATCATTAATGTCACCACTTAGTTTTATATATAGATTTTCCATCTTTTGTGCTTCATTTTTTATATTATAATTTGATGATTCAAAAAAGTTCTGTATTTTATCATTCCTAATTGATAATCTTGTAATTTCTTCAATCCATTCGTTCATATCTAAATGAACAAACTTTATATTATTATTAATTTTTAATTCGTGCGTTATGGTATCTGAAAATATACAAGGTAAACCATTTGCTTGTGCTTCCACTCCAACAACAGGTAAGCCCTCATAAAGAGACGGCAGAAGAAAAACATCAAATGAGTTATATAGTTCATTAGTATTTTTTATACTCCCCATAAATATTACATTATCTTCAATATTATAAAATGTAACCATTTTTTTTAATTCATCTTCTAGGGGACCATTGCCTATTATAATAGTTTTTAAATCTAGTTTATCTTTTAGTTGAGCTGTAAGTGCTATGAGAAATTTTTGGTTTTTTTGATTACATAATCTTCCGATATTACCTAATACAATTTGTTTTTCTCCAATACTTAATTCTCGGCGTATTTTATCACGAACTGATTTGCGAAACTTATATTTTTCATATTCAATCCCATTGTGTAAAACAAAAAAATCTTTTTCTCCAAACATCGCAATTCCAGCTGCTTCAGAACATGCGACATAGCGGTTGGCAAACTTTTTTGTAAAAAATAATATAATATCATTCCGTAGTCTATTTAAAAATTTATCGGAGCTTTGTGTTGCATGTGAGTGTAATATTCTGACTTTCACATTGCTTTTCCATGCATAATACAAAAAAATCAATCCGGTATTTGCAACATTACAATGCACAATATCAAATTTTTTTTCATGATAAAATCTTTTTATTTTTTTGATATAGGCAAATATATTCCTTATTCTAAATAATTCAACTATGTTACCGCCGTTTTTGATTACGGATTCATATCTGTCTTTTCCGGTATTTGTAAGAACTGCAAAAGTAACATCGAATTTATCTTTGTCTAAATATTGAAAATAATTACAAATACATGCCGCAACGCCATTGGCTTGACTTAAACTAGGAACAACTTGTAAAACATGAATTCTTTCATCATTTGCCATTTTTCAATAACCTCTTGATTTTGAATTTTAACGATTGTGGGAATAATAATTTAATATAGGATTTAATATTTACTTTAATATTCATATTTTTAAAATAGTCAGAACTATCCATTCCTTTGTAATACTCATCTCTTATAAAAGGTCGTTGGGTTGGCTGTTCTAATTGTCCGTTATATTTAATTATTTCATCGAAATTAACATCTTTTGTTGTAACCTTATCTTTAATCTTATAAAATAATGCCATCCCTTTATTGCTGTTAATTATAATTTCAGAAACTCCATTATAATCAATAATTTCGGGCATTATATCTTCTATTCCCCAAAAATCGCCTATTGTAACATCTGCGTTTCGCTCTTTTTTTGCATATTTACATATATAGCAACTTTCTCTATAATTACTTCCATCTAAAAAATTTTTATAATATTTATCAAAGTCCGCATTAAGTGATTTATGATGAATTCTTTTTCCATCAGAATAAGTTAATAAACTTTTAAAGGTTCCCCATTTTGCTGCTTTTTTATTTCTAAAATCATATCCTCTAATCTTTATATGAAACTTTTTTTCCAAATAGGTAATATATCTATCAAACAGTTTTTGAGATGGAGTACCATGACAAATAATTTCCAAGGTATATAGATTGTCGTATTCCTTTTGAACATACAATAATAACGCATTTACTTGGCAAGGTGTGCCACAAAACAATACAAATCTGCCGTTATTTAGTTCTTCCTTTATTTGTTTAAACACATTACTGAGCTCGCTTGCAATATATTTTGAACCATATAACTTTTCAAGGTTTTCAATTTTGTCTATGCATATATGCCTTACCTTTAAATTTTCGTCTAAAATAGCTCCGCAGACTAAACCGTTATTGTCAAGAATATATTTTGCAAATGCACCGAACAATCCGCCAGAACTTGATTTATTTTGAACTTCTATATCATTATTTATTGCTGCATAACATTTAGGGTGCTTAAGATAATGCTTTCTATCAAATTCATTTATCCATGGACATACTTTGGTGCATAGACCGCAATCAACACAAGCGTTATTAATATGTGGATATACAAATCCCTCATTATTTTCTATCATTTCTATAGCTTGTTTTGGACAAATGTTTTCGCAATTGCGACATCCGCAACAATCTTGAGGATTACTTATTTTTATATGATTTATTGTCATTTTATTTTCCTTTTTTAGCACAATGCTTTTTTTAACCATTCGAAGGACTTTTGTCTTTCTCTGTCAATTATTGCATTTACTTTTTCATAATCAATATCCAAATTGGTAATTGAAATATCGTTCTCATCTTTTGCAACTCTATTTGTTAAACCGGTCAATTCAAGTACACTTTGTAAACGTGTGCTATACTTTCCTGGATAAACTATTATAAATTGTGTATTAAAATTTAAAGAAAATGCCGTTGCATGAAACGAATCTGTTATTACATATTGTGCATTATCAATTAAAGCTAAAAAATCTTCGACTTTTGGGTTACAGTACATTTTTCCTCTTTTGTAAAATTCATGTATCTGATAACTTAAGTATTTAATTGTGATGTTTGTTTTTTTAGATAAATTAGCAGCATATTTGTCAATTTTTTTGTTTCGGTTTAAATTATATACAAGGATATACTTTTCATTATAGTATTTATTTGATGATAGTTTTCTCCATTCATCGCCGTTCAATAATAAAGTTGGATCAACAACACATGTACCGTTAATACCCATATCTTCTAGTATTGTTAAGCCGCTTGCTTCTCTGACTGAAATATAAGAATATCTTTTTAAAAGCTGTTTAGTTTCTTCTATTTCCCAATCAGCAAGTTTTTTTTTGCCAAAACTCGCTGCATAAGATATCTTTTTTTTGTTATCCGGAACAAATTTTAGATAGTATGGAGTATCTATTTTTTCATTCCATCCAGAATTCCAAACTTGATCGCTACCTGTGCAGTAGATATCATATTTTTTTGCTTCGCTTATTGCGGTTTCGCTCTTATATGTTATAGAACTCATATAAACATAATTATTTAAAAAATTAAAAAATGTTTTAAAGCGAATTATATAGGATGGTAATATGATTGCTCTTACTAAAGTTCTTGCTATAACACTTTTTTTGAGTAAACCACTCTTGCTTTTTATTCTCTTTAACATACCCAATTTTGTTAATCTTTCGGGATAATAATCAATAACTTCGCTTTTATATCCTTCTAATGAGTTGATTTTTTCTTGCAATGCGTAAGTTTGTAAAACAGAGCCATAATTTACTACTCTATGTAATGTTATAATGCCGATTTTTTTCATTTATTTATCTTCCTTGCAATGTATTTAGGTTTTATTAAATTATTCTTTCTTTAACTGACATATTATATATATACAACTGATCGTATTATAGGATTCGATTTTAAAGGTAAAAGAATATTCAAGGGACTTGTCAATAATAAAGCTTTCGTATTTATATCTAGTATTAATTTCAGAATATATCCAAAATACTCAAATAATTCATAAAATGCTATTAAATGTGAAAAATATCAGAGTGTATTATTTCGGAAAAAATATATTTTTGCTTTTTACCCATAAAAATCAATAAATAGCCAACACAATTTATATTTATTGATTTTCAATCATTTGTTATATATAGATTAATTTTATTTTCTTAGTAATTTTCTATAAACTAAATCTCTTATGGTGTTAGGTAATAGGCATACGATCGCATGCGGAAGAAATGTTTTTAGGTATTCAAAATAATTTATATACCCAACTTTGTATTGTTCCTTTTTAAATTTATGGATGCTATTTAGGTATTTTAGTCCGCCTCTTCTTTTGTAAAAATCTTTATTTATTCGCATATATGTCAAATACTCTTGTATATTATAACATTTGCATCCGTTTCGTATCATTCGAACCCACATATCATAATCTTCGAATAAATAGTATTCTCTGTAATTTCCGGCTTTTATAATTTCACTTTTCTTAAACATCATACTTGGATGCCTAAATGGATTTCTTTTTTTTGAAAAGTCAACAATATCCTCATGATTTTCCGGTAATATAACCTTGGAAATGCAGTTATTTGGTGTATCAATAAATTCAATTACATTTGTTCCAACTGCACCTAATTCCGGATTTTTTAATAAAACATCTAATTCTTTTTGAATTCTGTTCGGACTGCAATAATCATCCGAATCCATTCTTGCAATATAAGTCTTGGTACAATTATCAACCCCCAACTTTAACGCTGGTCCCAATCCTCCATTTTTATTTATCTTAATTATCTTAAAAAGCCCGGGGGAATCTGCTATTACTTTTAAAATCACATCATCTAATGCCTTCGTTAGCGGTCCGTCTTCAACAATTACGAATTCTGATGGTTTAATCGTCTGATTTAACATACTATTTATGCTATTTGCAAACCATTCTGGATTTTCCTTGTAGTAAACAGACATTAAAACGCTATATTCAGGATAAGTCACGTTATTACTTCCTTTCCTAATTATTCAAATTAAACCTTTCGCATTACAATCCTTATACCAATCTCTAATGCTTTCCTCAAAAGTATAGTGGAACTTATATCCACTAAAAGCTAGCTTCTTGCCACATATATTAGTGGAAACCATAAGTTTCTTAACTCTGGCGGGATGGATGCCGACTTTTTTGCCGCCTATTGGTCCCAAAATCCCTGCCGCAAACATAAGCATTCCACCCGGAATAAGCGGGATATGTCTCTTCATATCCGTTGCTTCCATCATTGTGTTGCATATTTGCTCTATTGTATAAGCAGGCTCAAAAGTGCAGTTGAATATATCAACACCCGGAAAGCTATTATCTATCATTCTGTATTTGAAGAAACGCACAAGTTCTTTAACATAGACACAAGCTTTTATTGTATCTTTTCTTCCCGTATAAACGAAATATCTTTTTCTTATACCCCAATAAAGCCTTGTGAAATTGCCGTGTTCTCCTTTACCGTAAACAACACCCGGACGAACTATCGTCAACTCTCTGCTCGTATCTTTAGCCTGCCATATTGTATGTATTTTCTCGGCGGTAAGCTTGCTGATACCGTACGGGGTATTCGGAGTGGGAATAGTCGTTTCTTTCTTCAACTCCTCCGAAGCTCCGTATGGAGCTATCGAACTTGTGAAAAGTATCTTCTTGATGCCATATTTTTCAGCAAACGCAGTTACGTTTTCGGCACCGAGTATATTTGTTTCAAAATATTCATTGTCAGGATGTCCCGGTGTTCTATGAACAGCTGCAAGATTAAAAATGACATCATTATCGGTAGGTTCAAACTTGAAATCTATCGGTTTTCTGACATCAAGCCTTATGTATTCGACACCATCGTTTTTCTCAACTATACC